>ENA-OPYX01000099-OPYX01000099.1-human-gut-metagenome-genome-assembly--contig:-NODE-99-length-46414-cov-8.190140_pt1 | contig 46414 bp, 47 predicted proteins | sample MGYA00242639_ERZ504486 | MGnify/ENA primary metagenome ERZ504486 (study PRJEB26092, sample SAMD00036296) | human gut metagenome | host: Homo sapiens | study: EMG produced TPA metagenomics assembly of... | reverse complement strand
AAGAACAAAAAGGATATGATGCGTCTGGTGTCATATCCTTTTATCCCTATGCCTGATGATTTTGATATTGAAAATTTCACAAAAGAAGTATTCTTTATGTTCTCAGGCGAGAAAGTTCTTGTGGATTTACGGTGTGATAACACCCTGATGAAAACAATGGTTGACCGTTTCGGAGAAGATGTGACAACCCTTGCGTATGATATGACTTCTTTCAGAGTACAGACCGAAGTATCAGCCAGTCCTACCTTTTTCGGTTGGGTGTTTGGTTTCAATGGTAAAGTGCAGATACTTGCACCGGAAAGTGTGAAAGAACAGTACAGACAGATGATTGCAAAAGCCGATGAGGATATGCAGGAAAGCGAATAGTGCAGATTTAAATTTGTGCAGACGGTCTGCACAATTTAGGTAAGAGTGAATTATAAGACTATGAAGCGAGGTAGTGAATATGGAAAAAGACCCGTTTAAGGAATATTTGAGGGAGTCTGAACCAGACAAAGCTCATAAGGGATATGCTTGGAGTACGGCAATCGGACTTCAGGCAGTGGACGGACTCAAACCATCTAAATATTTGATTGATACTGCTATTCAGAATATTGAAGGCAAAATCACGATGAAAGAAGCACAAAGTCTTATTGACAGCTACTATGAAGAAAGACCAGTGTATCTGTCTGATGATGAACGTACCGAAGAAGCAGATAAGGTTTCGTCTCGTATTGCTGAAATTCTTTCTGAAACAGCATTTTCATTTTCTCCGAATGAGTATATCTCTATCCACCGCAAACTCTTTCAGGGGATTTATAAACACGCCGGAAAGATTAGAGATTACAACATTACAAAGAAAGAATGGGTGCTTGATGGGGCAACTGTTATGTACGGTAGTGCTTCAGAACTGAGAGCCACACTTGAATATGATTTTTCGCAGGAGAAGGATTTTAGTTATAAAGGGCTTTCAATGGACGAGATTATCCATCATCTTGCTGTATTCATTTCAAGGTTATGGCAAATCCATATTTTCGGAGAAGGTAATACAAGAACAACGGCAGTGTTCTTCATCAAATATTTGAGGACACTTGGCTTTTCTGCAACCAATGATATTTTTGCGGAAAATGCGTGGTATTTTAGAAATGCACTTGTTCGTGCGAACTACACGAATTTGCAAAAAAATATTTACGAAACAACAGAGTATCTGGAAGCGTTTCTCAGAAATCTGCTTTTGAACGAGAAAAATGAGCTTTACAATCGAAATCTTCATGTAAGCGGACTTTTGAATGCAGAAAAAGTGAACATTGGAGAAATGAAAGTGGATATTGAGAATGAAAAAGTGGACATTCAAAACCAAAAAGTGGATATTGAAAGTGTACTTTCCGAAAAGGGTAGCAATTTCTCAGTAAAAACGACGGTTCATATCCATAGACTCTTTGAGAAGTTTGGTTTTGATGAGGTGTTTGGAAGAAGTGCAGTTATGGGATTTCTTGAACTGAAAGGTTCAGGTGCTTCAAAACTTCTTTCTAATTTGGTGCAGGCAGATATTATTGAACCAGTATCCGGTCACGGAAAAGGAAAATATAAATTCAAGAAGTAGCAGGATAGTAAGTAAAAAGCACAAATAAGAAAAAGCTAGAATTTGCAAAATCAAATGATTAATTCTGCAAACTCTAGCTTTTAGCTTTACTTATTCTTCCACTAATTGAATTCCTGAAATATCCGGTTCAATAATTAAGGAATAATTGGTATAGTACACAACAAACCCTGGTTTCGATCCATTTGGTTTTTTGACGTGTTTTTTCTGAATATAGTCAATTTCAACTTTTGGAGCAGTCCTTCCACTGGAATAATATCCGGCAAGGCGTCCGGCTTCTTCAAAGGTGCGGTCCGGCAGTTCTTCGTTGTTTGATTTTACGATGACGTGAGAACCTGCCATTTTTTTGGCATGAAACCACCAGTCATTTCCTGTTGCAAATTTAAAGGTCAGTTCTTCATTTTGGTAGTTATTTTTTCCAACGTAAATGTGATAGCCATCACTGGAAATATAATGCAGAGGCTTCGATTTAGACTGCATTTTTCTCTTGTTATTAGAAGCATGCTTTTTGATATAACCATATTCTGTGAGTTCCTCTTTAATTTGAGAGAGGTCATTCTCCTGTCTGGCAATATCAAGTGCAGCCTGAATGGATTCTAAGTGAAGAATTTCAGATTCGGTATCAGCAATCTGTTCTTCAAGAGCCTGTGCGGTACGTTTTAATTTATTATAACGTTCAAAGTATTTTTTTGCATTTTCCTGAGGGGTCATAGTTGCATCAAGTGGGATAGTAATTTCCTCATTGGTATAATAGTTTAATGCCTGAAATGACTTACAGCCTTCTTCAAGATTGTATCCGTAAGTATTAATTAGTTCACCATATACTTTATATTTATCCATTTTTGTAGTGTCACGCATCTGTTTGCTTTGTAAATCGAATTTTTTTCGATTACGGTCAAGTGCAGTCTGGACAATTCGGCGCAAATCAGCAGACTTTTGTCGGATACGGGTAATCTGATTTTTTTGTGCATAATATAATTCTAACACTTCAGAAATCGTCTGGAATTTTTTGACGGTAAACCCATCGTATTTACACAGTAAAAAAGCCGCATATTCTACAGGTTCCTCTTCTTCATTATAAACAATATTCGGAGAAAAATCTCCATTTGTAACATCTTCCATCATACGGGCAAAGGTATGATAAAGATGAACTCTGGCTTCTTCTGAAAGAGAAGCTGTCGGTTCACTTCCATCAATGGAGCTTCTAGAGCAGATTTCTTCAGCAGCAGCAGGACTTAAACCGGTAAGAGAGGTGTAAATCGCCTTTGCGACAGGCATTGGCTTTTCACAGACGGTCTGATAAAATTCTTTCTCAGTAATTGTAAGAGGATTTTGTTTTTCCTGTGTCTGAGGAATAAAATAATCGCGTCCTGGCAGTACTTCACGCACGGAACTCATGTTTAGAGAGACATGTTTAATACTGTCTAAAATCATGCGTTCTTCATTTAAGAAAATAATATTACTGTGTTTTCCCATGATTTCAACAACGAGTGTTTTATGGCATAAATCGCCAAGTTCATTTAAGTGCTCGATTTTAAGTTCGATGACACGTTCAAGCCCTGGCTGGGTCACTGCTGTGATTTTTCCGCTGCCAATATGTTTTCTGAGCAGCATACAAAAATTTGGCGCAGTTAAAGGACTTGGTTTGTTTTTTTCAGTAAAGTAAATAAGGGGAAGAGAAGCACTGGCTGAAATCAAAAGACGATACTGAGTACGGTTATTTTTTATAGTAAGTAAAAGTTCGTCCGCTTCCGGCTGTGCAATTTTATTAATTTTACCACCGACAATGGTGTTATTTAATTCTTTTACGATGTTTGCAATTGTAATTCCGTCAAATGCCATGATATGAACTCCTATCTATAGTTAGTTGAACGCAGATAAGCATTCCCCCGCTTCAAGTGTGCGGAGCACTAAGCGGCGGGTGAGGGGGGATGCTTCTGTCAGTGGGAGTTGAAAGCTCCCACTGACAGATCGCGAAGCGACTGCGTTCATGAGCAAGTAGCGAAGCGGATTGCGAATGTCCGCTTTACTTGTTCTTTTTATTATAATCGAAATACAAAAACAAAGCAATGAAAAAAAGGTTTGACTGTATTATACGATTGCTTTATAATAATTTATGTATGTTTATGCCACAGGCAAATATAAAACAACAGAAAAGAGTACGACATGATTAAGAGCATGACTGGGTTCGGAAGAGCTGAGATGATTGATGAAGAGAAAAAAATTGCGGTAGAGATGAAATCCGTAAATCATCGATATCTGGATATCAATATGAGAATTCCAAAGAAACTCAGCAGTTTTGAGGGTGCGATACGCGGTGTTTTAAAACAATATATGCAGCGTGGTAAAGTAGACCTTTTTATTACTTATGAGGACTACACACAAAGCGGTGTGACAGTAAAATATAATCGTGAAATTGCACAGCAGTATCTCGAATATTCCAGACAGATAGAGGAAGAATTTCAACTGAAAAATGATATGAATGTTTCAAATATCATGCGGTTTCCGGAAGTACTTACAATGGAGGAAGAAAAGGTAGATGAAGAAGAACTGTGGACTTCTCTTAAACAGGTTCTTGTAAATGCGGTTCAGCCTTTTATTAATTCAAGGATACAAGAAGGAAATCATTTAAGTAAAGATATTTTAGAAAAACTGGATGGAATGTACCGGAAAGTAGAACTGGTGGAAAAACGTTCTCCTGAGATTTTAAAGGAATATCGTGAAAAACTGGAAAACAAGACAAAAGAACTGCTTGCAGATGCCCAGATAGAAGAAAGCCGAATTGCGGCAGAAGTGATTTTATTTGCAGATAAAATTTGTACGGACGAAGAAACCGTAAGATTAAAAAGCCATATCAATCACATGAAAAAGGTACTCACGGAAGAAGAAGGTGCAGGAAGAAAAATGGATTTTATTGCACAGGAAATGAATCGTGAGGCAAATACCATTCTTTCAAAAGCAAATGACTTGGAAACTTCAAATCTGGCAATTGACTTAAAAACAGAGATTGAGAAAGTGAGAGAGCAGATTCAGAATATTGAATAGAGGCAAAAAAGATGTCGAAGTTAATCAACATTGGATTTGGGAATACCGTAAATACAGATAAAATTGTAGCGGTTGTAAGTCCGGATGCCGCACCGATAAAAAGAATGGTGCAGGCAGCAAAAGAAGAAGGAATGGCAATTGATGCAACGCAGGGAAGAAAGACAAAAGCCGTGATTATAATAGAAAATCATACATTGGTATTGTCAGCTCTTCAGCCTGAGACAATTGCAAAACGATTTGGTACATTTTTTGAAACGGAATTGAGAGGGGAGCAAGATGGCTAATCGAGGAATTTTAGTTGTTGTATCTGGATTTTCCGGCGCAGGAAAAGGCACATTAATGAAACATTTGCTGGAGAAGTATGATAACTATGCGCTGTCCATTTCAGCAACAACAAGAGCACCGCGAGAGGGTGAAGAACATGGAAGAGAGTACTTCTTCCATACAAAACAGGAATTTGAAGAACTAATTCTTCAGGATGCACTGATTGAATATGCACAGTATGTGGAGAATTACTATGGAACTCCAAAGGCTTATGTGGAAAAACAGTTAGAAGCCGGAAAAGATGTCATTTTAGAGATTGAAATTCAGGGTGCGTTAAAAGTAAAAGAGAAATTTCCGGACACCTTGTTATTGTTTGTAACTCCACCGTCTGCTGAAGAATTAAAACGCAGACTGATAAACAGAGGAACAGAAACAAAAGAAGTAATTGATTCAAGACTCAGACGTGCGTCAGAAGAAGCAAAGGGAATGCCGTTATATGATTATATTTTAATCAATGACGATTTAGAAGAATGTGTGGATACCATGCATGAAGTAATTCAGAGTCAGCACAATAAATCCAGCAATAATGTTGCATTTATAGAAAAAATAACAGGCGAAGTCGCCGTATTTGCGAAAGGAGAATGAATATGATACATCCATCTTACACAGAACTGATGCAGGCAATTAATGAAGGTGTGGACGTAGAGGATGAACCGATTGTAACAAGTCGTTACTCTATCGTTCTTGCAACAAGTAAAAGAGCAAGACAGTTAATCGAGGGAAAAGAGGCAATGGTTTCCACAAGAGGAAAGAAGCCGCTTTCTACAGCAGTTGAGGAGTTCTATAAAGGACTTGTAAAAATTGTACCGGATGAGAATACAGAAGAAGTAGTAGAAGAAACAACTGAAGAAGAGTAAAAGTCGGGGACTGCACACAAGTTGCAGTCCTTTCTACCACTTGGAGAAAATTAAAGTCAGGATTATGCGAGACTGAAAAAATAGAGATAGAAACAGGGAGGATTATGAGAAAAGTATTATTTATTTCCCTTGGGTGTGACAAAAATCTGGCAGATTCAGAAGAAATGCTTGGAATGTTAGTTACTCATGGGTATGAGATTACAAACGATGAAACAGAAGCAAATGTTGCGATTATCAATACCTGCGCATTTATTCATGATGCAAAAGAAGAAAGTATTGCAAATATTCTGGAGATGGCACGCTATAAAGAGGAAGGTCAGTTAAAAGTTTTATTAATAACCGGATGTCTTGCACAGCGCTATAAAGAAGAAATCGTTAATGAAATTCCGGAAGTGGATGCCGTGCTTGGCACGACTAGCTTTGACGACTTATTAGAAGCAATAGACCAGGCATTTGGCGGAGAACGTTATCTGGAATTTAAAGATATTTCTTATACACCGCAGGTGGAAACAAAGCGTATGATTACAACAGGCGGTCATTTTGAATACTTAAAAATTGCTGAAGGTTGTGATAAGCACTGTACTTACTGTATTATTCCGAAACTTCGTGGAAACTACCGCAGTGTGCCAATGGAAAAACTGTTAAATCAGGCACGTTATCTTGCAGAACAGGGTGTAAAAGAACTGATTCTTGTAGCACAGGAGACGACGGTTTATGGCGTGGATTTATATGGAGAAAAATCACTTCATAAATTGTTAAAAGAGTTATGTAAAATTCCCGGTATTGCATGGATTCGTGTACTTTACTGTTATCCGGAAGAGATTTATCCGGAACTGATTCAGGTCATGAAAGAAGAAAGCAAAATCTGCCATTATCTGGATTTGCCGATTCAGCATGCAAGTGATGCCATTTTAAAACGAATGGGAAGACGCACAACAAAAGCAGAATTAAAAGAAATTGTTGGAACGCTGAGAAGAGAAATTCCGGATATTGTGCTTCGTACGACGTTAATTACCGGATTTCCTGGAGAGACACCGGAAAATCATGAAGAATTAATGGAATTTATTGATGAGATGGAATTTGACCGCCTTGGAGTTTTTACTTATTCCGCAGAGGAAGATACACCGGCAGCATCCATGCCGGAACAGGTGGATGAAGAAGTGAAAAAAGACAGACAGGCAGAACTGATGGAACTGCAGCAGGATATTTCTTTAGATAAAGGAAATGAAAAAATTGGACGAGACATGCTTGTCATGATAGAAGGAAAAGTTGCAGATGAAAATGCCTATGTTGGACGTACTTATGGAGATGCTCCAAATGTAGATGGTTATATTTTTGTAAATACAGATATGGAACTAATGTCTGGAGACTTATGTCAGGTTCATGTAACCGGAGCACTCGAATATGATTTGATAGGAGAACTGAAAGATGAATACACCGAATAAACTTACAATTGCCCGTGTGATTATGATTCCGTTTTTTGTTGCATTTTTGATGTATGATATTGCAGGAGATGCAGGAAAATGGATCGCACTTGTTATTTTTATTGCTGCAAGTATTACAGACACCTTAGATGGCTATATTGCCAGAAAATATCATTTGGTAACGAATTTTGGTAAATTTATGGATCCTTTGGCGGATAAATTATTAGTCTGCTCTGCATTAATCTGCTTTACTGCTACAGGTAAACTTGCAGCATGGATCACGATTATTATTATTGCACGTGAATTTATTATCAGTGGTTTTCGTCTGGTTGCAGCAGATAACGGAATCGTTATTGCAGCAAGTTACTGGGGAAAATTTAAAACAGTATCTCAGATGATTATGATTATTTTAATGATTATGGATATCCAAAATGGAGCATTCCAGACTCTGATTACGGTATTTATTGTTATTGCAGTTGCACTGACTTTAATTTCACTTGCAGATTATATTATGAAAAATAAACAGGTTTTAAGCATGCAGGATTAAATTTAGAAGTTTTATAAAAAGATGGCATCCATTGTTCTTTTCTTTAATGGATGCCATCTTTTTTTCTAAATTATTTAATCAAATCAAGGAAGTCCCCTGCTTCAATTGCAAAAAGCAATAAGCATGGGTGGGGACTTGCTTGTATCAGGAGGGGGGCAAGCCCCTTCTGATAAGCTGCGTAGCAGCTATTTGGTTATGAGCAAGTAGCGAAAGCGGATTGCGAATATCCGCTTGACTACTGCATCATTTTTATAAGCTGTAACATACGCTCAATTCGGGCGGTCTCTTCAGGGGTTTTATTTTGCTTTAAGGCTTCTATGATGCAGTCCATTTCTTTTGAGGTAAAAGAAAGAGTTCCGGATTTTTTTTGAGTGTTTGATAAGGATGACACCAAAAAAGGAAGAAGCTCAGACATTCCTTTTTGACTTCCCTGATTGGCAATTGAATTTAGCATCTGTAATTTTAAAGGGTCAATTCCGTTTACATTGTCAGATTTCATCCAGTCTTCCGGCATAGTTTGCACCTCCTATCTTGTAAACTTTTCTTGAGACAATTCAAAAATTTGAATCATTGCCATTGTATTTAAAAGGGTATCAATTTTTTCTTTTGCAGGGCCGTGGCAGACTTTACTGCACGCCGATAACATTTCAATTGGGTCTTTGGGAGTAAAATCCTGAGTCTGCATTTCTCCTTGAGGTTCTAAGAAAACATGAAAAGTTTCTTGAAGTTCTAAAAATTTGGCAAAAACAGAAGCAAACTGCTGACCGCTTCTTGGAAGATAAGGCATAGCAGCTTTTAAAAGTTCAATCTGGTCGGAATGAATTAATTCATCAGATGGAGTAGATTCCATAAACGCTTCCTCCATAAGGGAAACACTTTTTTTAGTTTATGAAAAAAAAGCAGAGAATATTCCAACGAAACATCATAAACTAAAGCAAAGACAAAAAAAGGAGACTGAAGGATGGAAAAATCAGAAATAAAAACCAGATTAGTGGAAGAGAATAATACCATTTATGAAATAGATTTGGACTGTTTAAAAAGAAAAGAACAGAGAAAAAAAGAGAAAAAGAAGATAAAAACGTTTCTCAAAAGATAAGAAATTAATAAAACTTCATACAGAAAATGAGCTGCCGCAAAAACGGCAGCTTTTTAAAATAGTAGAATGAACAGTAAGAATCAGCAGAAATTATTTCCACCGCATCCGCATAACAGAAGCAGTAAGATGATAATACAATTGCAGTCATTTCCATAACCATTGTGTTGTCCGCAACCACATCCATTATTGCCATTTCCGCAACAGCATAAAATTAAAAGAATCCAGATAATAGAGTTGCAGTCACCAAAACATCTTCCAAGTCCACATCCGCTGTTTCCGGTGCAGGAATCGTCGCATCCGCATCCACAGTTTGTAGCAGCTAAATCACTCATATTGTTCCTCCGTAAGGATTTTGATTACAATTTCATCTTATGTAGGAAATGAAAATTGGTGCATGAAAAAATTAAAAAGAGGCAAAGGTTTGAAAAATTTGATAGATATCAAGAATGCCCAATCCCCATTCCCGATTGGGATAAATCCGATCTTCACTTCGCCGTGCTCCACGAATTAAAAGAGCGGTCAGTTCCGCAGTATTAAAAATTTTAGGAGGCATTCTTTTTTGTGCCCATTCGACTAAAAGAGCACAGGCACCTGCAGTAAGAGCACAGGCAGCAGAAGTTCCGGTAATCGTTGTATAGGTGTTTTGGAGAGATGGAGCAGAGACATTGACACCAGGTGCAGTTAAGTCTGGTTTTATCTCTTCAAGTCTGGTAAAACCTCTGCTTGAATTTAAAAACAGGCTGTTGTTGTAGGCACTATAGGCAGATATTGTAATAACATAAGGAGAAGTGGCAGGCTCTGTGATAGTGGTATCTGGGTTTGGACGCAGGAAGATAACATCCGGAGAAAGAAAACCACTGATTGGAAGCCATAAGTGGAAAGAACCTTTATTTTGATTTCTGGCATAGACTCGTATTTTCCAGATCCCAGGAGTGGGGGCTGAAAATCGCATGAAAATAAACTGCTCACCTGAGACATTTTGAATAACAGAAGAAGAAAGAAAAATCTTTGTATCTTCTAGAATAAAATCCAGTGTTTCACGAAAATTAACACGGGAAGGAATCCGAGAAATGATTTCACCTAAAGGTGATTCAAAACCAACTTCATAGATTTCAGGAGAATCTCCCCATAATTCCAGCGTAAAACCAGAGGAATTTGCCGGAACAGAAAGTTCAACAGGGATATAATCCTGTGGCATGGGTGCATAAGAGAAAAAATGATGGGCTTTTCCGGCTTCATTTCCGGCGGCAATCACAGGATAGAAGCCCCAGTAGTTAGAAAGTTCGGTAAACATTTTAGCGAGATAGGAACGACCAGAGTGTGCACCTTGATTTGTGCCGAGACCAAGACAGAGGACAAGAGGCTTTTTTTGTTCTCGGGCTAAGAGTGTGAAAAATCGGATTGCCATCATAATATCGGTCTCTTGAAAAACAGGTTCATTGCTGGTATGGTAAAAAATTTTCTCTTAAATACTGCTTGGCTGGTTTTAATTTGACCACCGCAATCTGGGAGAGAGGTGCTGCGCCTGAAAAATCCTGTTCAGGGATAGAACTTCCACAAGCAATCCCGGCAAGTGCTGTTCCATGACCAATCTCATCATTAGAAGGAACAACTTCAAATGGGTTGGAAGAGGAGAGTGCTTGATTGATGTCTTCTTCAAAGTAAACGCTTCCATAAGAAAGGTCAAATGGAGGTTGTCCGGTTTGAATGTTCTGATCCCAGAGTGCAAGAATTCTTGTACGCTTATCACGGGTTAAAAAAGCAGAATGAGTGTAATCAACTCCTGTATCAATAAAGCCAACAATTACATTTCGTCCTTTTAAATCAAGAGAAGGCTGGTTTTGTACCGTTAAAATGCCGGAAGATTCCAGACTGACAAGGTTAAGCAAAGAATAAAGTTTGGGCAAGGTGGTATAGCGCAACTCATCGGTTTCCAGATAATTTATTAAATTTTCGGATGGACGTCGGCTGTGAATCATAACCAGATGGCTGTTAAAAAACTGAATTCCATATTCACTAAAATCTTGTTCGATCCCATCATAGTAAGGGAGAATAAAATCCAGATATTCATCTGAGAGGATAACATCACGTAAATTTTCCATAGACATAAAATAGAAAACTCCTTTTGTTTCAAGTGTTTAATATATATGCATAAGTTGGGAACAAAAGACTTTTTAGAGGTTATATCATAATATAGAATTAAGAAATCGGGAAATGGAGTTTGATATGCTGACAGGAAAAGGGATTGGTGTGGCGATGCTTGATACCGGAATTTTTCCACATATTGATTTTGCAGGACGAATTTTGGCATTTCAGGACTTTATTTATGATAGAAAGACTCCTTATGACGACAATGGACATGGAACACATGTAGCCGGAATCCTGGGAGGCAGTGGAGCCGCTTTTCAGGGGAAGTATAAAGGAGTAGCATGTGGATGTAATTTAATTGGGATTAAGGTATTAGACAGAAATGGAAATGGAGAAAAAGAAAGCGTAATCCGGTCATTAGACTGGATTCAAAAAAACAGAAACCGCTATCAGATACGAATCATAAATATTTCTGTTGGGACAACACAGAAAGAAGAACATAAGGATTTAATTGATGCAGTGGAAAGGGCTTGGGATACAGGGTTGATTGTGGTGGCGGCAGCAGGAAATATGGGACCAGGAGAAGGCAGTATTACAGCCCCGGGAAGCAGTCGAAAAATTATTACGGTGGGGTCTTCGGATTTACTTGTAAAAAACAGGGGAATTAGCGGAAGAGGACCGACAAATGACTGTATCATCAAACCGGATGTTGTGGCTCCGGGAAATGCTGTTATTTCATGTGCGAACCGCAATGACAATATGCCTTATACCATAAAGAGCGGAACTTCCATGTCTACCCCTGTTGTTTCTGGCGCTATTGCTCTGCTTTTAGAGAGAGAACCATGGCTTACAAATTTTGAAATTAAAAAAGATTAAGAAGAACTGCGAAGGATTTGGGATATCCGCATAACTTGCAGGGGTGGGGACTGTTTGAAGTGAAATCATTTTTAAATGAAAATAATGGTTGACAAATTCTGTATCATTGTATACAATGATACAAGAAGTTTGATACAGCATCGCTTTATCAAGAGAAAACACAGATTGAGGAGTGAAGAAAATGATTAACAGAAGTGTCCGAATGAATTATCATACAAACTTACTGGAACTAGAGGAGCATATGTATCCGTTAGTAGATGTGGAGACACCGAATGTCTTTCATAATCTGTTTCCATATACAGAAATACCGAAAATAGCGTTTAATGACCGTATTGTACCGCATCACATGCCGGATGATATCTGGATTACAGATACTACATTTCGTGATGGACAGCAGTCTCGCGCACCATACAGTACAGAACAGATTGTTACAATTTATGATTATCTTCATAAATTAGGTGGAGAAAATGGAAAAATTCGTCAGAGTGAATTTTTCTTATACAGCAAAAAAGACAGAGACGCTGTTTATAAGTGTCTGGAGCGTGGTTATAAATTCCCGGAAGTTACAAGCTGGATTCGTGCAAGCAAAAAAGATTTTGAACTGGTAAAAGATTTAGGATTAAAAGAAACAGGAATCTTAGTCAGTTGTTCGGATTATCATATTTTCTATAAAATGAAAATGACCAGAAAACAGGCAATGGAACATTATTTAAGTGTAATTCGTGAATGTCTGGAAACCGGAATCAGCCCAAGATGTCATTTAGAGGATATTACAAGAGCAGATATTTATGGATATGTCATTCCATTTTGTCTGGAACTGACCAAGTTGATGGATGAGTATTCTATTCCGATTAAGGTGCGCTGCTGCGATACAATGGGATATGGGGTAAACTACCCAGGTGCAGTAATTCCACGTTCAATTCCTGGAATTATCTATGGTATTATGACACATGCCGGATTTCCATCGGAATTAATCGAGTTTCATGGGCATAATGATTTTTATAAAGCAGTCAGCAATTCAACAACTGCATGGCTTTACGGAGCAAGCGGTGTAAACTGTTCTTTATTTGGAATTGGAGAGCGTACCGGAAATACCCCTCTTGAGGCAATGGTATTTGAATATGCACAGTTAAAAGGTTCTTTGGATGGAATGGATACAACTGTGATTACTGAACTTGCAGAATATTATCAGAAAGAAATTGGTTATAAAATCCCGCCACAGACTCCGTTTGTAGGAAGTGCATTTAATGTTACCCGTGCAGGGATTCATGCAGATGGTCTGTTGAAGAACGAAGAAATTTATAATATTTTTGATACAAAGAAATTTTTAAATAAAGCACCGCAGGTTGCAGTATCAAATACCTCGGGTCTTGCAGGTATCGCGCATTGGATTAATAATCACTATCAGCTGGAAAATGAAAAAGCAATCGACAAAAACAGTGAACTGGTTGTAATGATTAAAGCGTGGGTGGACAAACAGTATGAGGATGGACGAGTAACTGTACTGACCGATGAAGAATTAATTGCAGTGATTGAAGAAAGTTGTAAGAGATTAAATATTGAGCTTTAAAATAAAAAATGTACTTTTAGAGTCGAATAAAGATTTTGAAAGTAGATAAAACAAAAAAGGAGAAAAGATGGCAGGAACAGAGAAGTCTTTAAGAGGACAGGTTTTTGATAAAATACGTTCCGATATTTTGAATGGAAAATATAAAAGAGGGGAAGAACTGGTTGAAAGTTCAATTGGAAAAGAATTGGGAATCAGCCGGACGCCGGTAAGAGAGGCAATTCGACAGCTGGAACTGGAGGGATTGGTACAGCTTGTTCCGAATAAGGGGGCATTTGTAACCGGAATTTCCGAAAAGGACGTAAGAGATATCTATCTGATTCGTGCACGCTTAGAAGGTCTTGCTGCAAGAATGGCAGCAAAGAACATTACACCGGAGCTTTTAGATGCGATGGAAGAGACGGTTGTCTTATCAGAATACCATGCGAAAAAAGAACATTATGAACAGGTATGTGAGATGGACAGTAAATTTCATAAACTTTTATATAAAGCATCCGGAAGCCGGATTTTAGAACATACATTAACGGATTTTCATCAATATGTGCAGAGAGTCCGAATGGCATCCATTATGAAAAAAAGACGTATGGAAAAGTCAAATGACGAACATGATGCAATTTTAACAGCAATTCGTGAGCACGATGAGGAAAAAGCGGAATTAGTGGCAACTCGTCATATTTCAAATACAGTAGAAAATTTAAAAAACTATGATTTAGACAGTGTATTAAGTAAGGGCGAATAAACGTTAGGGCTTAAGGAGGATAAGACGATGGAAAAAATTAAAATGACAACACCACTTGTAGAGATGGACGGAGATGAAATGACAAGAATCCTCTGGAAGATGATAAAAGAGGAATTACTTGAGCCATATATTGATTTGAATACAGAGTATTATGATTTAGGACTGGAGTATAGGAATAAGACGAATGACCAGGTTACAATAGATGCTGCAAATGCTACTAAAAAATATAAAGTAGCAGTAAAATGTGCGACAATTACTCCAAATGCTGCACGTATGAAAGAATATGATTTAAAAGAGATGTATAAAAGTCCGAATGGAACGATTCGTTCCATGCTAGATGGAACGGTATTTCGAGCTCCAATTGTCGTAAAAGGAATTGAACCTTGTGTAAAAAATTGGAAAAAACCAATTACATTGGCAAGACATGCTTATGGAGATGTCTATAAGAATACAGAGATGGTGATTCCCGGCCCGGGAAAGGTAGAACTGGTTTATACAAGTGAAGATGGAACAGAGGTAAGAGAACTGGTTCATAATTTTGCAGGTGCAGGTGTTGCACAGGGAATGCATAATTTAAATGATTCCATTGAGAGTTTTGCAAAGAGTTGTTTTGGTTATGCACTTTCAACCAAACAGGATTTGTGGTTTTCTACAAAAGATACGATTTCTAAAAAATATGACCATACATTCAAAGATATTTTTCAGGAAATTTATGAAAAAGAATATAAAGAAGCGTTTGAGAAAGCCGGAATTACGTATTTTTATACTTTAATTGATGATGCGGTTGCACGTGTTATGAAAGCAGAAGGCGGATTTATTTGGGCCTGCAAGAACTACGATGGAGATGTTATGAGTGACATGGTATCTTCTGCATTTGGGTCTTTGGCAATGATGACTTCTGTATTGGTTTCTCCGAACGGTTATTTTGAGTATGAAGCAGCACATGGTACCGTACAGCGTCATTATTATAAATACTTAAAAGGAGAAGAGACTTCTACAAACTCTGTTGCAACAATTTTTGCATGGAGCGGAGCACTTAGAAAACGTGGAGAATTAGATAAAAATGAAGAGCTGCAGGCATTTGCAGATAAGCTGGAGAAAGCAACAATAGAGACAATTGAAAGTGGAGAGATGACAAAAGATTTGGCATTGATTACATCAATTGAAAATCCGACTGTATTAAACAGCAAAGAATTTATCCTTGCAATCCGTAATAATTTAGAAAAATAAAAAATTTAGAATGAAAAAGGGAAGAGGGCATTATGCCAACTCTTCCCATTTTTCATATAATTCTTCGAGTTTTAAAGTGATTTCTGCTTTTTCATTGGATAAAGCAACACATTTTGCAACATCAACAGCCACTTCCGGTTTGGACATTTCTTCATCAATTTCGCTGTCTCTCAACTCAAGTTTTTCAATTTCTGCTTCTGTTTTCTTTAAATCATTTTCGCGTTTTCGTTTTTGAGCCTGTTCTTCTTTTTGCTGTTTCCAGTCTGATTTATTAGAAGATTCTGTTTGAACAGCGATGGTTTCTTCTTGAATGTCCGGCGCATAAATTTTAGTCAGTTCTTCGCGCTTTTCCATATAATAGTCATAATTTCCAATATAATTGACCAGATTATGGTTGGTTAAATCTAAAATTCTGGTTGCAGTTTTATTGATAAAATAACGGTCATGAGAAACATAAAGTACCGTTCCGGTATAGTTATTAAGCGCTTCTTCCAAGATTTCTTTTGAAACGATATCTAAATGGTTGGTAGGCTCATCGAGAATCAGAAAATTGGCCTCTGATAACATCAGTTTAGCAAGAGAGACACGTCCACGTTCTCCGCCGCTCAAAGAGCTGATTTGCTTAAATACATCATCTCCGGTAAAAAGAAAAGCGGCGAGAAGATTCCGAATTTCAGTATTGGTCAGTTTAGGATAATCATCTGAAATTTCTTCGAAGATTGTTTTTTCCATATGCAGAACGTGATGTTCCTGGTCATAGTAACCAATATGAACTTTGCTTCCAAGAGTAAAAGTCCCGCTGTCAGCAGGAATCACGCCATTTAAAATTTTTAAAATAGTTGTTTTGCCAGTTCCATTATTTCCAATGATTGCAACGCGTTCTCCTCTTTTGACAGAAAAACTTAAATCAGAAAAAAGTGGGAGATTTGGAAATGATTTACTTAAGTCTTTTACATCGAGAACATCATTTCCACTGGTAATTTTTGGTTCGAGACGGATTTTCATAGAAGCGTTTAATTCACTTGGTTTTTCAAGAACTTCCATTTTATCTAACATCTTTTCACGGCTCTCTGCACGGCGGATAGATTTTTCACGATTAAACTGTTTTAATTTTGTGATGACTTCTTCTTGATGCTTGATTTCCTGCTGTTGATTCATGTAAGCCTGATAAGCTTCTTTTCGAAGCATTGCTTTCTTTTCACTGTATGCAGAGTAGTTTCCGGAAAAAGAAGAAACTTTTCCGTTATCTATTTCAATTACTTTAGATACAATTTTATCAAGAAAGTAACGGTCATGAGAGACAATTAAGACAGCTCCTGCATAGTTTAAAAGATAAGTCTCCAGCCAGGAGATAGAATCCATATCCAGATGGTTGGTAGGCTCATCGAGAAGTACGATATCAGGTTTGGATAACAGCAGACGACCAAGTGCCACTCGGGTTTTCTGACCTCCGGAGAGAGTTGAAACCAGTTTGGAAAAATCACTTTCCGCAAAGCCCAGACCCTTTAAAACACCGGTTAATTCGCTTTTATAAGCGTATCCGTTTTCCAATTCAAAATTATGGGTTAAGCGGGAATAAGTATCCATAAGCCGTTCTAATTCATCAGCCTTAGCGTATTTCATCTGTTTTTCTATTTCACGCATCTGTAGTTCCATATCAAGAATATGCTGTTTTACTTGAAGTAAAGAGTCATAAATTGTTAAATCTGTATCTAAATCCTGATGCTGTGCCAGATAACCAATTCGTTTTCCTTTAGCAAGAATGACTTCTCCTTTATCAGTGGGAAGCTCCTGCATAATAATGCGCAGTAAGGTAGTTTTGCCTGCACCGTTAATTCCGACCATTGCAGCTTTTTCATGGTCTTCTATATGAAAAGAGGCATTTTGGATTAAAGTTACGCCTCCGAATGATTTTTCTATATTTTGACATGCAAGTATCATAAGTTCCTCCTTAAAAAATTCTACTTATCTGTATAAAAAAACGCCATTGTATTTATTATATCGAAAAAAATGAATTTTACAACAGATAAATGCGGCAATTAAGAGAATTGTATTTGACTTTATTTTAACAATTATATATAATAAAAGTAAATTTGTTTTGTATTGAAAGAACGAATAATCAGGCAAAAGGAGGGTAAAGTCGTGGACGAAAAAAGTATATCGAAGGCTGTAATCAGAAGACTTCCTCGTTATTATCGATACTTGGGTGAACTTTTAGAAGAGGGTGTGGAACGAATTTCTTCTAATGAGCTTAGTTCCAAGATGCATGTTACAGCATCTCAGATTCGTCAGGATTTAAATAATTTCGGAGGATTCGGACAACAGGGATATGGATATAATGTACCTTATCTTTATGCCGAAATAGGAAAAATATTAGGTCTTGACCGAACCCATCATATTATTATTATTGGTGCAGGTAATTTGGGACAGGCACTTGCGAATTATGTAAAATTTGAAAAAAGAGGATTTAAGGTTGTGGGAATTTTTGACATCAATCCGGTGTTGAAAGGAATTTCCATTCGGGGAAATGAAATTCGTATGATGGATGAGCTTCCGGAGTTTTTAAGAGAGAATGATGTTCAAATTGCAACGCTTACTCTGCCGAAAGCTTATGCGGAAGAGACTGCAAACCTTCTTGTGGAGAATGGAATTAAGGCAATTTGGAATTTCGCACATTTGGATTTGGCAGTTCCGGAAGATGTCATTGTGGAAAATGTGCATCTGTCCGAAAGTCTGATGCGTCTGTCTTATAATCTGAATCGGTATAATACAGAACATAAAAAAGAATGATAGAAGAACTGCTGCGAAAAAATATTTCGTAGCAGTTTTTTGATATTTTTAAAACAAAAATTGGGGGGTGACTTTATGAGAGAATTCGTATCCGGAACACAGATGAAGCAATTAGATAGATATACGATACAGGAAATAGGAATTCCATCACTGGTGTTAATGGAGCGTGCCGCAAGAAGTGTGTATGATACAATGATAAAAGAAAGACTTCCGCTTAAAAAAGTACTTGTTTTATGCGGAAGTGGCAACAATGGAGCAGACGGTGTGGCGCTTGCAAGAATGCTGCATCTTTCAAATATTTCGGTTGATGTGGAAATTTTAGGAAACCCATCGCATTTTACGACGGAGATGAAACAGCAAATTGAGATTGCAAAAAAATATCAGGTTGCGTTTGTCAAGAATAAAAGCCTGTCTGAATATACTACTATAGTAGATGCCATCTTTGGGGTTGGATTAGACCGAGAAGTAGGTGGAGGTTACAAAGAAAAAATAAAAGAAATTAATCAGGCAGATGCCAAAGTAGTGGCAGTGGACATTCCATCAGGGATTGATTCGGCGACAGGAAAGGTACTTGGATGTGCCGTTTGTGCAGACTGGACGGTCAGTTTTGCTTATGAAAAGCTGGGAACTGTTTTCTATGAAGGAGCAGAGTATGCAGGAAATGTAAGAGTGGCAGATATTGGAATTGTAAAAATGCCTGAAATTTGTTTTCCGATTTCAACTTATACGTTTGAAGAAAAAGATTTGAAAGAAAAATTATTTCGCAGAGAAAGCGGAAATAAAGGAACGTTTGGAAAAGTATTACTAATAGCCGGAAATGAGATGACCAGTGGAGCTGCTCTTTTAAGTGCCTCTTCGGCTCTGCATACGGGAGTTGGAATGGTAAAAGTGCATACTCGAAAAGAGAACAGGGCAATTCTTCCGGTACAGCTTCCGGAAGCTATGTATTGCTTTTATGGCAAAAAAGAGATAAAATCAGAAGCGTTGGCAGAAAGTCTGGAATGGGCAGATGTAGTAGGGATTGGTCCGGGTCTTGGAACAAACAAACAGGCAGAAGCATTGTTAGAATTTGTTTTGAAATATTCTAAACGACCATTGGTGATTGATGCAGATGGATTAAATTTATTAAAAAGTAAACTTGATTTGCTTGAAAAATACGAGTATCCTGTAATCATGACTCCGCATCTGGGAGAGTTTTCACGTTTAAGTGGACTTTCAATTAAAGACTGGAAACAACAGCCGATAGAACTTACAAATGAATTGGCACATCGTTATAATGTAACTTTGGTTTGCAAGGATGCACGCACCGTAATTGCAGATGGCGGTCAAAATGTCTATGTGAATACAACAGGAAATAGTGGGATGGCAACTGCAGGAAGTGGCGATGTGCTGACGGGAATTTTACTCGGATTGCTGGCTCAAGGCTATGCTCCTTTGGATGCAGCTGTGATGGGAGTATGTGTTCATGGTCTGGCTGGCGATGAAGCTGCAAAAGAAAAAGGGAAATATGCAATGGTGGCAGGAGACCTGATTACTTATACAGGAGATGTGCTTAAGAAAAGAGGATAAGAGATTATGAATAGACCAAGTAGAATTTATGCAACAATCGATTTAGATGCCGTTACATGGAATTTGGAAAATATGAAAAAAAATATAAGTAAAGATACAAAGATTATTGCAGTGTTAAAAGCGGATGCCTATGGTCATGGAGCTGTTCCTATCGCACAGCATATTGAATCTTTGTCTTATATTTGGGGAATCGCAGTTGCCTGTGTGGAAGAAGGGATGGAACTTCGTGAGGCAGGAATTAAAAAACCAATTCTTATTTTGGGTTACACTTTTGCAGAGGATTATCCGACGATTATTGAGCATGATATGAGACCGGCGGTTTTTACGTTTGAGATGGCACAGCATTTATCTGATGCTGCGGTAAAAATGAATCAAACTGCAAAAATACATATAAAAGTTGATACAGGAATGGGTCGAATTGGCTATCGGGATATCAACGAGGCAGTTCCTGAAATTTTAAAAATTTCAAAACTTCCGCATATTGAAATCGAGGGAATTTTTACCCATTTTGCAAGAGCGGACGAAGCAGAAACAACACCGGCTTATGTGCAATTAGAAAAGTTTCAGCAGTTTATTTCAAGACTGGAAGAAGAAGGACTTTCAATTCCGATGAAGCATTGCTCTAATAGTGCTGGAATTATCCGTATGAAAGAGGCAAATATGGATGCTGTCCGTGCTGGAATTATTTTATATGGCTTATATCCATCTGACGAAGTGGAAAAAGAACCGGTTGCTTTAAGACCGGTTATGGAGTTGAAAACACATATTTCTTATGTGAAAACAGTTGAAAAAGGAACCGCAATCAGTTATGGGGGAACATTTATAACAGAAAAAGAAACAAAAGTGGCAACCATTCCGGTTGGTTATGCAGATGGATACTGTCGTGGATTATCCAATAAAGGATATGTACTGATACATGGAAAGAGGGCGCCGATTCTTGGAAGAGTCTGTATGGACCAGTTTATGGTAGACGTAACAGAGATTCAGGATGCAAAAATTTTAGATGAAGTCACTCTGCTTGGAAGAGATGGAAAAGAGAAAATTACATTAGAGGAATTAGGTGACTTAAGTGGAAGATTTAATTATGAGTTTGCTTGCTGTATCAGTAAAAGAGTTCCAAGAGTCTATCTGGTAAGCCGTTAGAATCTTCTTTGAGATTTATGGCAAAAAGCCAGTATTTCCATAGAAAATATAAAAACCATAGAATACACACGAAAGAATTGGGAAAAATGATAAAAAGGTGTTTGAATGCAGATAAGCATTCCCCCGCTTTAAGTGCGCGCAGTACTAAGCGGCGGTTGAGGGGGGATGCTTATGTCAGTGGGAGTTGAAAGCTCCCACTGACAGATTGCGAAGCGACTGCGTTCATGAGCAAGTAGCGAAGCGGATTGCGAATGTCCGCTTTACTAGAAGCAGGAGTCTTATTGACTGAGATAGAAAACACAGAAAAAAATCGGAGAGTGAAAACGTGTGGTAATTAAACGTGGTGATATTTTTTATGCAGATTTAAGGCCCGTGGTGGGAAGTGAACAGGGTGGTGTCCGCCCTGTATTGATTATACAAAACGATGTGGGAAATAAGCATAGTCCGACTGTGATTTGTGCTGCCATTACATCAAAAATGAATAAGGCAAAACTGCCGACGCATATTGAGATTGATGCTTCTTCCTATGCGATAGTAAAAGATTCGGTAATTTTGCTGGAGCAGCTTCGTACAATTGATAAAAGAAGATTAAAAGACAAGGTTTGTCATTTGGATGCAGAGATTTTACAGAAAGTCAACCATGCCCTGTGTGTGAGTCTGGAGCTGCCTACATAGTGAAAAAATCTTGACGTGAGAAAAGGAAAATGGTATCTTATTGTAGAATAGCTCTGTGAAAAAAGGGCAATCTGAGACAAGAAAGAGGGAATAGAGAAATTTTATGGACGACGGGAGTAGTCCTTTATGGACAGGAATCGTTTTGATTTTATTTGTTATCATAAACGGAATTTTGTATGGATTTGGTTCCGCCATACAGAAGGTAAGTGAAAGTGAAATTGAAAAAAAGGCACAGGAAGGTGATGAAAAATCACAGTGGCTTTTAAGTGTGATTGATTCACCGGCACGAGTGATTAATACAACCTTAATATCGAGTGTTTTTTTTGCTGTATTATCCGGTTATGTTGGAATTCACAAAATTGTGCCGGCACTTGAAGATGTGCTGAGAAATATTGATTTTTTTGCTTCTATGTCAAAGAAGGTACAGGCTGTTTTGTGTGCGGCTTTCGTATTATTTGTTATGGTGGGGATACTAGTGGCAATTGGAATGATTTCTTTTAAGAAAGTTTCCGTAAAAGAGCCTATGAAGTGGGTTTATCGAACAGAGAAAACAGTTAAACTGCTCATTACATTATTTACACCACTTACGTTTTTTACGATTAAACTGTCAAATGGGTGCGTCCGATTATTTGGAATTGACCCACATAAATCAGAAGAAGATGTGACAGAAGAAGAAATTATTTCGATTGTGGATGATGCGCATGAACAGGGTGTGATTGAAGAAAGTGAAGCAGAAATGATTCAAAATATCATAGAGTTTTCTGATAAAGAGGCGCAGGATATTATGACACATCGAAAGAACATTAATGCGATTGATGAAAAAACACCGTTAAAAGAGGCATTGACGCTTATGTTAAACGGCAGTAATTCAAGATATCCGGTTTATCGGGATGATATTGATGATATTATTGGAATTTTGCATTTGAAAGATGCAATGAAAGAGATGATGTTTGAGAATCATGCCGAAGAAACAGTTGGAAGAATTCCTAACCTGATTCGGGATGCTTCTTACATTCCGGAAACTCGAAGTATTAATGATTTATTTAAGCGCATGCAGGCAAAGAAACTTCACATGGCAATCGTTGTAGATGAATATGGCCAAACATCCGGTATTGTAACAATGGAAGATATCTTAGAAGAAATTGTAGGAAATATTTTAGATGAATATGATGAAGATGACCATTTTATTACTGAGCAGTTAGATAATACATATCTTATGAAAGGTTTAACTCCGCTTGAAGATGTAGAAGAAACACTTTCGATTGATTTACAGGAAGAAGAGTATGAAACATTAAATGGTTATCTGACCTCTCTTTTGGGACACATTCCGAATATCGATGAAGATAAAGAAATTCGGGCAAACGGTTATCTGTTCACCATTCTTGCGGTGGAAAATAATACAATTCAAAGAGTAAGGGTAGAAAAACTACCTGAAGAAAAAGGAGAAGAGAAATGTCAGGACATTCAAAATTCGCAAACATAAAGCATAAGAAAGAAAAAAATGATGCCAAAAAAGGTAAAATTTTTACTGTAATTGGTCGTGAAATTGTAATCGCTGTAAAAGAGGGTGGTCCAGACCCGAATAACAACAGTAAACTTCGTGATGTAATTGCAAAGGCAAAAGCAAATAACATGCCGAATGATACAATCGACAGAGGAATTAAAAAAGCAGCAGGCGACAGTAACGCAGATAATTACGAAAGAATTACTTACGAAGGATATGGTCCAAGCGGAGTTGCAATTATCGTAGAAACTTTAACAGATAATAAAAACCGTACAGCGGGTAATGTAAGAAGTCATTTTACAAAAGGAAGCGGAAGTATTGGAACACCGGGATGTGTTTCTTTCATGTTCGATAGAAAAGGTCAGATTATCATTGATAAAGAAGAATGTGAAATGGATGCAGATGATTTAATGATGATTGCACTGGATGCCGGAGCTGAAGATTTCTCAGAAGAAGAGGACAGCTTTGAAGTATTGACAGACCCAGATGAATTCAGTGCAGTGCGTGAAGCATTAGAAAAAGAAGGAATCCCGATGATGGAAGCAGAAGTTGCCATGATTCCTCAGACTTATGTAGAGCTGACTGATGAGCAGGATATCAAAACTTACAGAGAACATTAGAATTTATTGGATGATGATGAATGATGTTCAGTATGTATGGCACAACTGGGATGAATATTTTATCATAAAAAAATTACATGATACTAAATAAAAGCGCTATAATACCTCCAGAATTTAATTTTTGGAGGTGTTTTTTTATGTCAGAAACAGAAAAAAAACAAATATCAGAACAAGAAGAAACCAAAAATGAACAGATAAGAGAGATGGGGCAGATACTGCTTGAGGAAAATAGACAGAATTATCGGATTCATCTGCTAAGTATCATTGGAGAAGTAGAGGGGCATGAGGTATTGTCTGCAAACAGTAAAACGACAAAGTATGAACATGTACTTCCAAAACTTGCTGAAATAGAGAATAGCAGCGAGGTAGATGGAGTTTTAATTCTACTTAATACCGTAGGAGGTGACGTGGAGGCGGGTCTGGCAATTGCCGAGATGGTTGCCTCTATGAGCAAACCAAGTGTTTCTCTGGTTTTAGGAGGTGGTCATTCAATTGGAGTTCCGATGGCAGTTTCAGCAGATTATTCATATATTGTTCCTTCTGCTACTATGATGATTCATCCGGTCAGAAGTAATGGAATGTTTATCGGAGTAATGCAGTCTTATAAAAATATTGAGAAAATTCAGGAACGCATTACGGAATTTGTGGCATCCCATTCTAATATGGGAAAAAATCGAATGGAAGAACTGATGCTGGATACCACACAGCTGGTAAAAGATGTCGGAACAATGCTGGATGGGAAAGAGGCAGTAAAAGAGGGATTGATTGATGAAGTTGGAGGGATTTCGCAGGCATTTTACAAGTTATATGAGCTGATTGAAAAATCGTTGGAGATAAAGTAAGAAAAATAAAAATTATAGAGAGTTTTACATTGTGCGAAAGTAGATTTTATGATAAAATAAATGTTCGATAAAAGAATGTTCCCATTTGTTCAAAAAGAACAGAATGGGAAAATACATAAGATATGAGGTTGTTTTTATGTCATATATACAGGCATTTTTATTGGGAATTGTACAGGGAATTACTGAATTTTTTCCAGTGAGCAGTTCCGGACATTTAGTGATTTTAGAAAATCTTTTTGGAATGAAAATACAGCCATCGGTGTTTTTTCATGTAATTTTACACGTCGGAACGCTGGTGGCGGTTATGTTGGCATTTAATTCTGATATAAAAAGACTGATTCTGGAACTCCTTCGATTGGTCTATGATATTTACTATAACATCAGAACAGGAATTCATAATGGATGGAAACAGAGTGGAAAACGCTATCGAAAGTTAGTTCCCAATAATTACAGGAAGTTTATGCTTTTATTGATTGTGTCTAGTGTTCCGACTTTTATTATTGGAATGCTGTTAGAAGAGTCAGTAAGAGTAGCGTCAGCAAATTTGCTTGCACCGGGAATCGGACTCTTGATTACGGGAGTTTTGTTGTTTATTGCGGATTTCTTTCCAACAGGAAATAAAGTGCCAAAAGAAGTCACTTATCTGGTTGCAGTTATTATAGGTGTTTTTCAGGGGTTCGCAGTGTTACCTGGAATTTCACGTGCAGGGGTGACGATTGTGGCTTGTCTGTTATGTGGCTTGAATCGAAAATTTGCAATCCGTTATTCGTTTTTACTGTCTATACCGGCTGTGATTGGCGCATTGGTGCTTGAAATTGTAAAGCTCAATCCAGGTGAATTCTCAGCAGGAATGGTAGGAATGGGTGTACTGGGCTTCATTGCAGCGGCTGTGACAGGGTGCTTTTGTATTAAAATGATGTTAAAAATTGTAAAAAGAAAGCCATTTCGCCGTTTTAGTGTATATTGTTTCTTTATGGCAGTTCTGACAATTATCTGCAGCTTTGCTTTATAAGAAAAGGCAGTGTAAAAAGGGAGTAATGTAGATGGCAGCATCAAAAAAAGCAAATTTAGGTAAAACAAATTTAGAAAAAACGAATCGAAATAAAACAAGTAAAGCCAATACCGGTACAAATTCAGGCAGAACCAATACACATAAAGGGAATACAGATAAAAGTAGTTTAACAAATAAGAATAAAACGAGGGCAAATAAAACAAGTACGAATAAAGTTCAAAGCGAAAAAAACGGAACAGGCGAGACAAAAAGAGCAGAAAAAAAGGCATGCCGGTCAGAAAAACAGAAAAAGTTCTGCAGTTTCCGAGAAAAAAACAGAAACAAAAACGGAATCTCAACTTTATACAGAGATTTTTCTTTGGATTTTAGTTGCAGTTTCTATTTTGTTAATGTTAAGTAATTTTGGAGCTGGAGGCATAATTGGAAGTTACATCAGTAATTTATTTTTTGGATTATTTGGAATTGTAACTTATGTTTTTCCGGTGTTCTTATTCTTTGTGACTGCTTTTATGATTTCAAACAGCAAAAATCCAAGAGCATATCGAAAGATGGTTGGATTTTTGTTGATGTTTGTAGCGGTTTGCGCTTTTATGCAGCTATTGACAGATGGATATTATGAGGGAACGACATTAGAAGAATATTATCGGATATCCGCCTTGTCACAAAGTGGTGGCGGAGTATTGGGCGGAGCAATCTGCAATGTAACGGCGAAAGCATTTGGAGTAGCCGGTACTTATGTGATTTTAGTTGCCTCTGGAATCATTTCTGTGGTACTTGTAACGCAGCAATCTATGTTTGAACTGATGAAAAAAAGCGGAACAAAAATGTACGCAAAGGTAAAATTGGAGCAGGAAAGATGGGAAAAACAAAAGGAAGCTCAGGAGACAGAAAATTCAGATGAACTCCAGCTTCAGCAGCACAAACAGGGAGCAAAGCACTCAAAAATTGCCGATGGAATTACAAAGATGGCAGCACTTTCAAAATCAGCTTTAAAGAAAAAAGAAGAGGAAGAAAAAGAGCCAATAAATTTTGACGATTTACATGAAACAGAAGAAACTGAGTACATTAAAAATATAGAACAAGAAGAAAAAGAGGGATTTACTCCTCAAAATGCATTTCCAATCCACAGAGCCGAGGAAGTGGCATTGTGGGATTTGGAAGAATTGACGATACCAAAGAAAACAGAAAAGAAACAACAGAAAGATAAGGAAAAAGAACCTGAAAAGAAAAAGCTTTCATCTGTAAAAGAAAATCAGCAGATAAAAGTACAACAAAAAGAAGCACCGCCGGCCGTATATGAATTTCCGCCGATTACGTTATTGAAAAAAGGAGTGGGAAATGGTGGTGACTCAGATGACCATTTACGAAATACCGCAAAAAAATTGCAGGAAACTCTGCACACATTTGGTGTAAATGTAACCATTACCAATATCAGCTGTGGACCTACAGTTACGCGTTACGAGGTACAGCCGGAGCTGGGGGTAAAAGTAAGTAAGATTGTAAGCCTTGCAGATGATATCAAGTTAAATCTTGCTGCTACCGATATCCGAATTGAAGCACCGATTCCAGGAAAAGCCGCAATTGGGATTGAAGTACCGAATAAACAAAACAGTGTAGTGATGCTTAGAGACTTAATTCAGTCAGAGGCGTTTGTAAAATCAAAATCCAAGCTGGCATTTGCGGCTGGAAAAGATATTGCAGGAAAACCGGTGATTGCAGATATTGCAAAGATGCCGCATCTTTTGATTGCCGGTGCAACTGGTTCAGGTAAGTCCGTCTGTATTAATACATTAATTATGAGTCTTTTGTATAAAGCTTCTCCGGAAGAAGTAAAACTCATTATGATAGACCCGAAAGTGGTAGAGTTAAGCGTCTATAACGGAATTCCACATCTTTTGATTCCGGTAGTAACAGAGCCGAAGAAAGCAGCAGGTGCGTTAAATTGGGCTGTCGCTCAGATGACGGAACGTTATAATCAATTTGCAGAATACAATGTACGTGACATTAAAGGATATAATGAAAAAATAGAAGTATTAAATGCAAAGAAAATAAATCAGGAGACGGAAAAACTCTTGAAAAAGATGCCGCAAATTGTGGTAATTGTAGACGAGCTGGCTGACCTTATGATGGTTGCCCCGGGAGAGGTGGAAGATGCAATCTGCCGTCTGGCACAACTTGCACGTGCAGCAGGGATTCATTTGATTATTGCGACGCAAAGACCATCGGTTAATGTAATTACTGGTTTGATTAAAGCTAACATGCCATCTCGAATTGCATTTTCGGTTTCTTCAGGCGTAGATTCCCGAACGATCATCGACATGAATGGGGCAGAAAAACTGCTTGGTAAGGGTGATATGTTGTTTTACCCTCAGGGATATCAGAAACCGGCACGTGTACAGGGCGCATTTATCAGTGATAAAGAAGTATCAGCAGTTGTAAAATTTCTTTCTGAGCAGACAAATGGACAGTATGACCATGAAATTGAGAAACAGATTAATACTTTGAAAGGAACAAAACAGGAAGAAGCTTCTTTAGAGGCTAATGAGAGAGATGTTTATTTTGCAGATGCAGGTAAATTTATTATAGAAAAGGATAAGGCATCGATAGGAATGCTTCAGCGTGTGTTTAAGATAGGATTTAACCGTGCAGCAAGAATTATGGATCAGTTATGTGAGGCGGGAGTGGTTGGTCAGGAAGAAGGTACAAAGCCAAGAAAGGTTCTTATGTCCATGGAACAATTTGAACAATATATAGAGGAATATCTATAATGGATTTTGGTCTGCATGATTTTATTTTAGTTGAAGATTGAGATAAAATCATGCAGGGCGAGAAAGAAAAGAGGTTGTCTTACATGAAATGTGCAAATTGTGGCACGGAACTAAAAGATGGAACATTATTTTGTCCGGTATGTAAAAGTGAAATACAATGGGTGCCGGAATATCATACATTGGAGACGATTCTGCTTCAAAAACAAATGCGGGAGAAAAATTTGAAAGAAAAAAACAAAAAAAGGAAGAAGAACTGCGCCAGAAAAAACGTCAGGAAGAAATTCGGAAGAAAAAACGGAGAAAATATCAAATATTCGGAGGGAGTATTGCTGCCTTGATTTTATTGGCAGGTGTGGCAGGTTTTGCAATTAAGCGGAAAGAATATAATTCGTTTGACATGCAGATGGCACAGGCGGAGTCAGAAGTGACAAATAAAAATTATGAATCTGCTTTAAGTTATCTGGAGCGGGCATTGGAATTACAGCCGGACAGTACATCAGCAAAAATTCTGCAGGCAAAAATTTATACAGTAAACGGAGAGGAAGAAAAAGCACTTCCTATTCTTTCATCTGTAATAGAAAAAGAACAGGATAATGTAAGTGCCTATGGAGAACTGTTGAGACTTTATGAAAAACAGAAAGATTATGATTCGATTAAGTCACTTTTAGATGAGTGTGATAATGAAAAAGTGAAATCACGTTACGAAGATTATGTATGTGAAGTACCGGTAATTTCTTTAAATGGTGGAACTTACGAGAAAGAACAGAGGATTGATTTTACTGCCATGAAATATGGAACAAAGGTTTATTATACTTTGGATGGGAGTGAACCAGATAAGACAAATGGAACACGTTATGATTCAGACTATGGAATTGTTTTATCAGAAGAAGGAGAATACACGTTAAAGTATATTGCCTATAATGCTAAGGGAATCCCAAGCGAAAATAAAGAAGAAGTTTATAAGATTGAATTTAAAGCTCCGGATGCACCTAAAATCACACCGGATTCCGGGCAATATGAAAAGGCGACAAAAATTCGAATCGCAGTGCCGAGTGGCTGTACCGCCTATTATGCATTTGATGATACTGTGACGACAGAAAGTACAAAGTATACAGGACCGGTTGAAATGCCAGAGGGTGAACATATTTTTTCTGCAATCTTGGTGGATAAAAATGGAAAAACCAGTTTGACTGCAAGTGAAACGTATGTCTTTTACCAGTGAAAAACTAGGTTTTTTTGTATGTTTGAGGAAAAGTACGATTTTTTAATTGAATTTTGGTGAAAATTGGATTATACTGATTGATAGCAATCATAGCAATAAAATATTCCCTTTGGGGAATTGTGAGGAGGATAATATGTACAAGATTCTGAAAGCAGAAAAGCTGAATGAGGTTATTTACCTCATGGTTGTAGAAGCACCACGTGTTGCGCAGCACTGCCAGCCTGGTCAGTTCATTATCGTAAAAAAAGATGATGAGGGTGAAAGAATTCCGCTGACAATCTGTGACTATGACAGAGAAGCAGGAACCATTACAATCGTATTCCAGCCGATTGGAGCTTCTACTACAAAATTTGCACAGATGAAAGAGGGAGATTTCTTTGAAGATTTTGTTGGACCATTAGGATGTCCATCAGAATTAGTAGAGGAAGATTTAGAAGACCTGAAAAAAGAAAAAATTTTATTTGTTGCCGGCGGTGTAGGAACCGCTCCGGTTTATCCACAGGTAAAATGGCTGCATGAACATGGTATCGATGCCGATGTTATCGTTGGTGCAAAAACAAAAGATTTAATTATTCTTGAAGAAGAAATGAAAGCTGTTGCAGGTAATTTATATATTACAACGGATGATGGTTCTTATGGACGTCATGGTATGGTTACAAAAGTTATTGAAGATTTAGTAGCTGAAGGAAAAACCTATACAAAATGTGTTTCCATCGGACCGATGATTATGATGAAATTCTGTTGCCTTACAACACAGAAGCTTGGAATTCCGACAATCGTATCCATGAACCCGATTATGGTAGATGGTACTGGTATGTGTGGAGCATGTCGTGTAATTGTTGGAGATGAAGTGAAATTCGCATGTGTAGACGGACCGGAATTTGATGGACATCTGATTGACTGGAATCTTGCTATGCAGAGACAGCAGATGTACAAGACAGAAGAAGGACGTGCATTATTAAAACAGCGTGAAGGAGATACTCATCACGGTGGATGCGGAAACTGTGGAGGTGACAAATAATGGGTGACGTATTAAAGAAAGTTCCGGTTAGAGAACAGGACGCAAAAGTAAGAGCAACGAACTTTGAAGAAGTATGTTTAGGATATAATAAGGAAGAAGCGGTAGAAGAAGCAAATCGCTGTCTGACTTGTAAAAATGCAAAATGTGTACAGGGATGTCCTGTAAATATTGATATTCCTGGCTTTGTAAAAGAAGTAAAAGAAGGAAATTTTGAAGAAGCTTATAAAGTAATCGGAAAATCAAGTTCTCTTCCGGCAGTTTGTGGTCGTGTATGTCCGCAGGAAAGCCAGTGTGAAGGAAAATGTATCCGTGGAATCAAAGGTGAAGCAGTTTCCATCGGTAAATTGGAACGTTTTGTTGCTGACTGGGCAAAAGAAAATGGCATCAAACCAGAAGCAGCAGAAGTAAAAAATGGACATAAAATTGCTGTTATCGGTTCCGGTCCTGCTGGTCTTACCTGTGCTGGTGACCTGGCAAAACTTGGCTATGATGTAACAATCTTTGAAGCACTTCATCAGCCGGGCGGAGTTTTAGTTTATGGTATTCCGGAATTCCGTCTTCCAAAAGATAAAGTTGTAAAAGAAGAGATTGAAAACGTAAAATCTCTTGGCGTAAAAATTGAAACAAACGTTATTATCGGTAAATCTACTACAATCGATGAGCTTCTTGAAAAAGAAGGATTTGAAGCTGTATTTATCGGTTCTGGAGCAGGTCTTCCGATGTTTATGGGAATCCCGGGTGAAGTAAGCAACGGTGTATTCTCTGCTAATGAATATCTGACAAGAAGTAACCTGATGAAAGCGTTTCGTGATGACCATGATACACCGATTAAAACTGGTAAGAAAGTTGCTGTTATCGGTGGTGGTAATGTTGCAATGGATGCTGCAAGAACTGCACTTCGTCTGGGTGCAGAAGTACATATTGTATACAGAAGAAGTGAGTCTGAGCTTCCTGCAAGAGCAGAAGAAGTACATCACGCAAAAGAAGAAGGAATCATTTTTGACCTGTTAACAAATCCGGTTGAAATTGTTGCAGACGAAAACGGCTGGGTAAAAGGTATGAAATGTGTTCGCATGGAGCTTGGTGAAGCGGATGCTTCTGGAAGAAGACGTCCGGTTGTAATTCCGGATTCCGAATTTGAAATGGATGTAGACACAGTTATTATGTCTCTGGGAACTTCTCCAAATCCATTGATTTCTTCTACTACAATTGGTCTTGACACAAACAAGAGAAAATGTATTATTGCAGATGAAGAAACAGGAAAAACCACAAAAGAAGGCGTATATGCCGGTGGTGATGCTGTAACAGGTGCAGCTACAGTTATCCTTGCTATGGGTGCAGGTAAAGCAGCTGCGAAAGGCATTGATGAATTCATCAAAGGAAAAGAAAACTAATCAAAAGATGCTAAAAAACCCTTCTGCTGCTTTGGCGGCAGTAGGGTCTTTTTGACTTTATTCAAAACAGATGGAGCAAATATGAAGATTACGCTGATTACAGTTGGAAAGATAAAAGAAAAATATTTAAGAGATGCAATTGGAGAGTACAGTAAACGCTTAAGTAAATATTGTAAATTAGAAATTATTGAAGTGGCAGATGAAAAAACACCGGAACGTGCCAGTGAAGTGGTAGAAGAGTCCATTCGTTCAAAAGAGGGAGAACGGATTTTAAAATATATAAAAGAAGATGCTTATGTAATAACACTTGAAATTGGAGGGAAACAGCTGGCTTCAGAGGAACTGGCTGATAAGATAGAACAGCTTGGAATACAGGGAAAAAGTCAAATTGTTTTTATCATCGGGGGTTCGATTGGGCTTGGAAAAGAGGTATTAAAAAAATCTAATTATGCCTTAAGTTTTTCTAAAATGACTTTTCCCCATCAGTTAATGCGTGTTATTTTGCTCGAACAGATATATCGGAGTTACCGTATTATCAATCGAGAACCCTATCATAAATAATTCTGCTGGCATTTTACGCATTTTGAATCACGACTGCAATGAAAATTAAGAACCAAATCATCTACGCGGGTGCAGGTGGACTTTTTATAAAGCACAGTATGGGTGACATCACTTGCATCGGTAAGACACTTGGTATGATAGATTTTCGTATATTCATTTGAGGTATCTGCAGTGTCTGACATCGTGGGCATCTCCTTTCAAGGTAAGTGATAAATTTATACTTTTATTATAACGGAAAAGAAGCAAAAAGAAAAGAAAGTTGAGGAAAGAAAATGGTAACACACGAACAAATTGAAGAATTTATCTGTCAGTATCCGGTGTATCAGTATGCTTTTTTTAAACCTGAAGAGATTGAATTTTCTTATCGGGTGAGATGGATTTGTGAACAGGAATGTGAGCGTTATAATTCTACCTGGGCATGCCCGCCGGCAGTCGGAAGTGTAGAAGAATGTAAACACAGATGTCTCAAGTATAAAGAATGTTTTTTGTTTTCTACGATTGCAGAAGTATCCGATGTAATTAATTTTGAAGAAACACTTGCAACCAGAGCGGAACACGAAGAGGTAACAGCTGCAATTGAAGCATTTATAAAGTCACAGGGAAGCGAGTGTATGGCATTGTCCACAGAATCCTGCGACATTTGTGATACTTGCGCATATCCAGACGGTCCGTGTCGCTTTCCGGAGAAAATGCATCCTTGTGTGGAAAGTCATGGAATTATTGTAAGTGAGCTGGCTGAAAAGTTTGATATGGAATTTACGTTAAATCCGAATCAGATTTTGTGGTTTGGGATTTTATTTCTTGCATAAAAAATCCGCATAAGAAATTGGTTTTTGCATATTTATATTAATAAGAAGTATGGGATAAACGGTTCATGCGAAAAAAAAGCGTCCCACAGAAACTGGCAGACAAGATGCAGATTCCAAAAGACTTGGCTTATCAGGAGCCAGTGTTAACGATGATTGGACAAAGGGAACTTTGTGTTGAAAATTATAAGTGTATCCGATATTATACGGATAGCTGTATTGTTTTGTTAACAAAGAATGGTAAATTGAAGTTAGAGGGAGACAGACTTTCCATTCAATCGTATGATAATGAAGAAATTAGAATTACCGGAATAATTTTCAGATTAGAATTTATTGGCTAAAAAGAGTTAGATTGCTAAATGGGGAGGACCAGGTGATTTTAGGAAAAAATTTCTGGAAAGGATATCTCAGGATTTGTTTTTGGGGACAAGAATCGGAACGATTTTTAAATTTGTGTGCACATCATAAGATTCAAATTTGTCAGATTGAAAAACACGAGGCGGTTTATTGGGGTTATGTATTGATTTCAGATTTTTATCGGATGGATGAAGTAAGAAGAAAAACAGGAACTAAAATTAAAATTAAAGGAAAATACGGAATACCTTTCTTTTTTTACAGAAATAAAAAAAGAAGGGTATTTTTTGTTGGATTTTTACTGGCACTGATAGCTGTATTTTTATTATCAGAAAGAGTATGGAATATTCATGTGGAGGGAAATGTTCATAATTCAACAGAATCGATTTTAAATTATCTTGAAACACAGGATGTATGGCATGGAATGAGAAGAGACCAGGTAGATTGTGGCTATATTGCAGGGAAGCTTAGAAAAGAATTTCCGGACATTACATGGGTATCAGCGAAATTGACAGGAACGAGACTCATGTTAGAAGTAAAAGAAAATGAAAGCTATCAAAAAGAAAAACAGTTACAAAAAAAAGAAATGCCCTGTGATTTACGTGCACAAAAAGATGGAATTATCTTATCTATGATTGTAAGAAAGGGAAAGGCAAAAAAGAAAATAGGAGAGAATTGTAGTAAGAATGAAATTTTAGTGTCGGGAAAAATTCCAATTATAAATGATAGTCAGGAAGTTATGGGATATCAAACGGTGCAGGCAGATGCAGATATCGAAATTCAATATAAAATGGAATATTATCAGGAGTTTTCGAGAACCTATCAAAAGATAATACCGAGTGGGGAAACAAGGCAGGGTTATATCATTCAGGCAGGAAATTATTATCTTGATACCAGTCGAAACTTAAAAAAGCAGGAATATAATCGGTTGCTGAAACTTCGACAGTTGAAGCTGACAGAAAATTTTAAGCTACCCGTGTTCTATGGAAAAAGTATAGATTATGCAATAGAGAAAAAAGAGAGGATTTATACGAAGAAAGAGGCAGAAAAAAAGGCAGAGCAGACAATTTTACGTGTGCTAGAAACTTTATCACAAAAAGGTATTCAAATATCTGAAAATCATGTTAGAATAGAGGTAAACAAGAACAGCTGTGTGACAAAAGGAAGTTTGATTTTAATTGAAAAGGCGACTTGTCAGACACCGCTGAAGACAGAAAGGAATAACAGCATAGATGAGCAATATAATTGAATCTCGGATGGATTTTCCGGCAGAACATGAAAAAAATGTGTTTGGACAATTCGACGAATATGTAAAAAAAATAGAGCGGGCATTAAATGTTACGATTATTTCAAGAGATGGAAAATTAAAGATTTTAGGAAATGAAACTTCTGCAAATCAAGCACAGAGGGTGATTTCACAGTTGTTAATGCTTTCTAAGAGGGGAAATACGATTACAGAACAGAATGTAGATTATACGCTTTCTCTTACCTTTGAAGAAAAAGAGGGACAGATGGCAGAGATGGACAGAGATTTTATCTGCCACACTATCAATGGTCGTCCGATCAAGCCAAAAACACTGGGACAAAAGTCTTATGTAGATGAAATCCGTAAGAAAATGATAGTATTTGGTGTCGGACCTGCCGGAACCGGAAAAACCTATCTGGCAATTGCAATGGCAGTAACTGCATTTAAAAATGATGAAGTTGGAAAAATTATTTTAACTCGTCCGGCAATTGAAGCAGGTGAAAAACTGGGATTTTTACCAGGGGATTTGCAAAGTAAAATTGATCCATATCTTCGTCCATTGTATGACGCACTGTATCAGATTATGGGACCGGAAAGTTTTGCAAAAAATATGGAAAAAGGTCTGATTGAGGTGGCACCACTTGCATATATGCGAGGTCGAACCTTAGATAATGCCTTTATTATTCTCGATGAAGCACAAAATACAACACCGGCGCAGATGAAAATGTTTTTAACTCGTATTGGTTTTGGTTCAAAAGTAATTGTAACCGGAGATAAGACTCAGAAAGATTTACCGGCAGGGGTACGCTCTGGATTGGATATCGCAATGCAGGTATTGAAAAAGGTAGATGGAATTTCATTTTGCCAGTTGACTAATAAAGACGTGGTACGTCATCCGCTGGTACAAAAGATTGTAGAAGCTTATGATGAGTATGAGAAAAAACAGAAACCTCAAAAAGAAACAAAAGAGATGAAAAGAAAGAGGGAGTGGAAATGACTTTAAATATTGATAAAGAATATTTGGGAGAACTGGGATTTGATTATGAAAAAATTGCAAAAGAAGTAGTGGAAGCAGCACTGGATTTTGAAAAATGCCCTTATGAAGCGGAAGTCAGTCTTGTACTTACGACGGATGAAGAAATACGAAAAACAAATGCTGAGTTTCGTAAAATTGACCGTGTGACAGATGTCCTTTCTTTTCCAATGCTTGACTTTGATACTCCTGGAGATTTTTCCTTTTTGGAAGAAGAGGAAGATGCATTTCATCCGGATACCGGAGAATTGATTTTAGGAGATATTATGATTGCAGTCGGAAGAATGAGAGAACAGGCAGAAACTTATGGACATGGGGAAGTAAGAGAGTATGCTTTCTTAATTGCACACAGTATGCTGCATCTAATGGGATATGACCATATGGAGCCAAATGAAGCGGCTGTTATGGAAAAGAAACAGGAAGAAATCTTAGAAGAACTTGGAATTCTCCGTAAATAAAAAGTTTTTGAATCAAAGATTGAATAAATAAAAAAATAAAGTCGATACTAGTTTCATAAAAACAATTTACGCTCGGAATCTGGTGGCATTTGATTTAACCAAATCAAGTAAGTCTTCGAGGGTAATGAACAATAGTAAGGAGTGTCTTTTATGAAAAAAATAATTTCTGGTATCGGCTTTTTTTTGTCTGCTCTTGTAATAGGAAATGGTATTGTTTCTTATTGTGAAGTATCTGGCTTAAAAGAGAGGATACAGGATTTGGAGACAGAAAGTGACTGGATTGGAAAGCAGGTATCAGCTGTTCCATTTAACCAGAATAAAAAATATGTATTTGAATCTTATGATGAGAAGAGTGGAAGTGTAAAACAACAAGTATACCGGATTCACTCTTATGGAGAAAACCAGATTGTGCTTCAAAAAGAAGAACCGGACAATCAGGAGATTTTTTTGATAAAGGTAAAAGATGATTATCTTGCCGTATACAAAAAAGCAGACAGGCAGTTGTTTGAAACGACCAATATTCCAATAGAGGCACTGCCTTCAGACGAACAGGTACAAGTGCTGGCAGGCAAGGAAGTAACAGGAACAGAAGCACTTTACAGTTTTTTGGAGAATTATTCTTCTTAAATCCTACTTTACGAAAGAAAAAAAATGTAGTAAGATAAAAAAACATGAAACAAAGCCAGAAATCCTTAGCTTTTAATATAGAAAAAGTATAAAAAGGCGATACAGGAGAGGAGAATACATGAAAGTACGAGACCGATTAAAAGAGAAAAAAAGAATCGTAGTAAAGATAGGCTCTTCATCATTGACGCATGAAGAAACCGGTCGTTTGAATTTGATGAAAATGGAAATTCTTGTAAGAGAGCTTGCAGATTTACATAATCAGGGAAAAGAAGTGATTGTGGTTTCTTCAGGAGCGATTGCAGTAGGAAGAAGTGCGATGGGAATTGACCATAAACCGAAGGAACTTGCGAAAAGACAGGCATGTGCAGCAATCGGACAGGCACGCCTGATGATGATTTATCAAAAATTGTTTGCAGAATACAATCAGACAGCAGCACAGATTTTGATGACAAAATATACGATGATTAACCGTGCAACAAGAATTAATGCAAAAAATACTTTCGATACTCTGCTTGAGATGGGCACAATTCCGATTGTAAACGAAAATGATACCATTTCTACAGATGAAATTGAATTTGGCGATAATGATACACTTTCTGCACTGGTTGCGGCGCTGACAGGGGCAGATATGTTAATTTTGCTATCCGATATTGATGGACTTTTTACGGATGATCCAAATCAGAATCCAAATGCAGAATTTATTGACCTGGTAGAAAAACTGGATTCTCATCTGGATGCCATGGCAAAAGATACCTCAAAGAGTTCTGTAGGAACTGGCGGAATGGCAACGAAATTAAAGGCTGCACATATAGCAACTAGTGCAGGTGCTGATATGGTCATTGCAAATGGAAATGATTTCCATGTCATACATAAAATTATGCAGGGAAGAAATCATGGAACTTTATTTTTAGCAGATAAGAAAGAAGAGTTTTATCTGGATGACATTATTGATAAATTGGGATAGAATGAAATAAATGTACTAACAGAAAAATTTGGAGAGTACAGATATAAAGAAGCGGAGGAATTTTCATGAAACAGGAACAGATTGAGCGAATTAACGAGCTGGCAAGAAAATCAAAGACAACAGGTCTGACACCAGAAGAAAAAGAAGAACAAAAAAAATTACGTGCAGAATATATTGCATCTGTCCGTATGAATTTGAGAACCCAGTTAGATAACATTAACATTCAGGAAAAAGATGGAAGTATTGTCAATTTGGGTGAGAAGTATGGAAAAAAGAAAAAGACACATTAAAAAATAAGCTAAGAAAGAAATAGAAAGGGTATCCGCTGTCGGGATGCTCTTTTTGTTTCTTAATGAAAATTATAGAATGTGAAATAAAAACACTCTGTATTGAAAAATAAAAAAGATTAGGATATAATAGAAAAATTGATAACAGATAAATTAGAATGGAGAAATACATGTTAAAAAATAAAGAACTGGAAGAAATTTTAGAAAAGATTGACTTAAATGAAGCACCGCCGGCAGAAGAGCCGATGCGTCAGTATTATTTTATGAAGAAAGCGCAGATGCTTGTAAAACAAAAAAGCGAAGAACTGGGACGTCCTTTAACCTATCACGTAACGACTTTCGGGTGTCAGATGAATGCGCGCGACTCTGAAAAATTAGTGGGTATTTTAGATGAAGTGGGTTATACAGAAGTAGAAGATGAAAATGCGGATTTTGTTATCTATAATACTTGTACGGTCCGTGAAAATGCGAATCAGAGAGTGTACGGTCGTTTGGGGTATCTTCACAGTATCAAAAAGAAGAAGCCGCACATGATGATTGCTCTTTGTGGCTGTATGATGCAGGAAGCACAGGTAGTAGAAAAATTAAAGAAGAGTTATTCTTTTGTTAATCTGATTTTTGGTACACATAATATTTATAAGTTTTCAGAATTGATTGTAACAGCGTTAGAATCGGACCGTATGGTCATTGATATCTGGAAAGATACTGATAAAATAGTAGAGGATTTGCCAAGTGAACGTAAGTATGCCTTTAAATCCGGTGTCAACATTATGTTTGGTTGTAATAATTTCTGTAGCTATTGTATTGTACCTTATGTAAGGGGAAGAGAAAGAAGCCGAAATCTAAAAGATATTGTCCGTGAAATTGAAAAGTTAGTAGAAGATGGAGTAAAAGAAGTCATGCTTCTTGGACAAAATGTCAATTCCTATGGAAAAAATTTAGAAGAGCCGGTTACCTTTGCACAGTTGTTAAAAGAAATCGAAAAAATCGAAGGCTTAGAGAGAATTCGTTTTATGACTTCTCATCCGAAGGATTTATCGGATGAATTAATTGAAGTGATGAAAGACAGCAAGAAAATCTGCCGTCACCTGCATCTGCCGCTTCAGTCAGGAAGCAGCAGAATCTTAAAGATTATGAATCGTCATTATGATAAGGAGCGTTATCTTACCTTAGTAAAGAAAATTAAAACGGCGATGCCGGATATTTCTCTGACGACAGATATTATTGTTGGATTTCCGGGTGAGACAGAAGAAGATTTTTTAGAGACAATGGATGTGGTAAAAAAAGTCCGCTTTGACAGTGCATTTACTTTTCTTTATTCTAAACGAACCGGAACACCGGCTGCTGTAATGGAAAATCAGATTTCAGAAGATGTGATGAAAGATCGTTTTGACCGCCTGTTAGAAGAAGTACAGACAATTGGAAGGGAAATGTCATCCAGAGATACAGGAAGTGTACAGGAAGTACTGGTAGAAGAGGTGAATGAGCATGACCCTTCTTTAGTAACCGGAAGGATGTCTAATAATTTACTGGTACATTTTCCTGGAGATGCTTCATTAATTGGAAATATTGTTTCCGTTCACCTTGATGAATGTCGTGGATTTTATTATATGGGAACAAAGGTAGGCTAAAAGAAATGGGATTGAAGATAAAAGACGTAGAGGTATCATCCTTATCACCGATGATGCAGCATTATGTAAAGACAAAAAACGAAAATAAGGATTGTATTTTGTTTTATCGTCTGGGAGACTTTTATGAGATGTTTTTTGAGGATGCAGAAGCTGTTTCAAAAGAATTAGAGTTGACGCTGACGGGAAAAGACTGTGGATTAAAGGAAAGAGCCCCGATGTGCGGAGTTCCATTTCATGCAGCAGATACTTATATTAATCGTCTGGTTGAAAGAGGGTATAAAGTTGCTATCTGTGAACAGGTAGAAGATCCGAAAACGGCAAAAGGCATGGTAAAAAGAGAAGTTGTCCGTGTCGTAACACCAGGAACAAATTTAAATACACAGGCTTTGGATGAAACCAAGAACAACTATATTATGGCGATTGTCTATCTTTCCAATCGTTACGGAATTGCAATTGCAGATGTGACTACCGGTGATTTCATGGTGACGGAAGTAGAAAAATCAAGAACACTTTTGGATGAAATATATAAATTTTCACCGGCTGAAATTATCTGTAATGAGTCCTTTTATATGAGCGGAGTGGATTTGGAGGAATTGAAGAATCGTCTGCACATCTGCATGAATCCACTGGAGGGCTGGTATTTTGATGATGAATTATGCGTAAGAACTATAAAAGAACATTTTCATGTCAGTGCATTAGAAGGGCTTGGATTAAAAGATTTTGCCTGTGCAACGATTGCAGCAGGTGCGCTTTTGACCTATCTTTTAGAAACCCAGAAAACTCCGCTTGACCATCTGCGTGCGATTATGCCTTATGCAACGGAACGTTATATGATTATTGATAGTTCAACCAGAAGAAACCTGGAGCTGACAGAAGCACTCAGAGAAAAAGTAAAAAGGGGTTCTCTTTTGTGGGTGTTAGACAAAACGAAAACCGCAATGGGAGCCAGAATGTTACGTTCCTTTATTGAACAGCCTTTAATTGATGAGCATGCGATTAATGACCGTCTTGATGCGATTGAAGAGATTAATAAGCGGGAAATGGACCGCGAAGAAATAAGAGAATACTTAAACCCGATTTATGACTTGGAACGTCTGGTAGGAAAAATCAGTTATCAGTCGGCAAATCCAAGAGATTTGATTGCATTTAAGTCTTCGATTTCCATGCTTCCTTACATAAAAGGACTGATAAAAGAATTTAAAAGCGAAGAGATGCAGTCTATTTATGAAAATATGGATGATTTGCAGGATTTATTTGAACTTTTAAATGCATCGATTATAGAAGAACCACCGCTTGCCATGAAAGAGGGTGGCATCATTAAAGATGGCTATCATGAACAGGTGGACAATTTTAGACAGGCAAAGACAAAGGGAAAGACGTGGCTGGCAGAACTGGAAGCTTCCGAGCGTGAAAAAACAGGAATCCGTACCTTAAAAATCAAATATAACAAAGTCTTTGGATATTATCTTGAAGTAACCAATTCGTTTAAAGATATGGTGCCGGATTATTATACGAGAAAACAGACCTTGACAAATGCCGAGCGTTATATCACTCCACGGTTAAAAGAACTGGAAGATATGATTTTAGGAGCAGAAGATAAGCTGTATGCGTTGGAATATGAAATTTTTTCCGGTATCAGAAATAAAATTTTCCAGGAAGTGGAACGAGTACAGAGAACCGCAAAAGCGATTGCAAGATTAGACAGTTATCTTTCTTTGGCACTTGTGGCATCGAGAAATAATTATGTTCGTCCAAAAATCAATACAAGAGGAATCATTGATATTAAAAATGGACGTCATCCGGTTGTCGAACAGATGATTCCGAATGATATGTTTATTCCAAATGATACTTACCTGGATAATGCAAAAAACCGTGTCTCAGTTATCACAGGACCAAATATGGCAGGAAAATCAACCTATATGCGTCAAACGGCATTAATTGTACTGATGGCTCAGATTGGTTCTTTTGTGCCGGCAGAAAAAGCAAATATCGGTATTGCAGACCGTATTTTTACAAGAGTAGGAGCGTCAGATGATTTGGCAAGCGGACAAAGTACCTTTATGGTGGAAATGACGGAAGTTGCCAATATTTTGCGAAATGCAACTTCAAAGAGTCTTTTGATTTTAGATGAAATCGGAAGGGGAACAAGCACTTTTGATGGGCTTTCGATTGCCTGGGCAGTTATTGAATATATCAGTAACACAAAAGTATTAGGAGCAAAAACGCTGTTTGCGACGCATTATCATGAACTGACTGAGTTAGAAGGAAAACTTTCCGGAGTAAATAATTACTGCATTGCGGTAAAAGAGCGGGGAGATGATATCGTATTTTTGCGTAAAATCGTAAAAGGCGGTGCAGATAAAAGTTATGGAATCCAGGTGGCAAAACTGGCAGGAGTGCCGGATGTGGTCATCGAACGAGCAAAAGAACTGGTAGAAGAACTTTCCGATGCAGACATCACAGCAACAGTAAAAGATATTGCTTTGGAGCGCAAAAAAGGAAAAACGAAAGCAAAATCTCAGGTGCATTTAGATGAGGTGGATTTAGAACAGATTTCTCTATTTGATACGGTAAAAGATGGTGACGTGTTAGAGGAACTAAAAAATATTGATGTCTCAAATCTGACACCAATTGATGCGTTAAATACAATCTATAAGCTTCAGAATAAACTTAAAAATCGGTGGTGAATCAATTGAGAAAAATTGCAGTATTAGACCAGAGTACAATTGATAAAATTGCAGCAGGAGAAGTCGTAGAACGTCCGGCCTCCGTGGTAAAAGAGTTAGTGGAAAATGCAATTGATGCAGGCTCTACTGCAATTACTGTAGAAATTAAAGAGGGCGGAATTTCATTTATTCGAGTAACGGACAATGGAAGCGGAATGGAACTTTCCGGAATGGATTCCATTTCTATCAATGAAGCAGGAATCAGTCTTGCTTTCGTTCCTGAGGACCGTATCGGTATGGGACTCGTCGGAGACATGGATATGACCGATAATATGATGCTTAGAAGCTACCGCAACGGCAAAAGTCCTTTCCTCGACCGTAAAGGTCCGAGAGCCCTTGCACAGAAGATCAAAGATCAGCTTGAAGTCATGACACCGAGTATTTCCGCTCCGGTCCGCCAGATGTCCGGTGGAAATGTCCAGAAAGTTCTGGTTGGACGTGAGATCGCACAGAACCCGAAAGTTCTCCTTGTCGCTTTCCCGACACGAGGCGTGGATATCAACACTTCTCATGTTATCTATCAGCTTCTGAACGAACAGAAGAAAAAAGGCGTTGCAGTTGTCTGCGTCATTGAGGATCTGGACGTTGTACTGGAACTCTGTGACCGTATCGCAGTTCTCTGTGGCGGCAGGATCAGCGGAGTGGTTGACGGAAGAACAGCGACCAAAGAGGGAATCGGTCTTCTCATGACGAAGCACGAAAAAGGAGGGGCTGTCAATGAATAAAGAACCTTTCTTACAGGTAAGTAAACGAAGAAACAAAGCCGGATGGCAGGAAAGACTTCTGATCCGTTTTATCGCACTGATCCTTGCACTGATCGTGTGTGGTGCAGTGATCGTGGCACTTGTCAAAATGAATCCGGTAGATGTATACAAAGCAATCTGGGATGGAGCCATGGGCTCCGAGCGCCGTATCTGGCAGACGATCCGTGATACGATGATCCTTCTGTGTATCGCGATCGGTCTTGCACCGGCATTCAAGATGAAATTCTGGAACATCGGTGCAGAAGGCCAGATCCTGATCGGTGGAGCATGCTCTGCAGCAGTAATGATCTATGCAGGGGACAAAATGTCACCGATTCTGCTTCTGATCGTAATGTTTATTGCAAGTGCCATTGGCGGCATGATCTGGGGAATGATCCCGGCAGTATTCAAGGCATACTGGAATACCAATGAGACACTGTTCACACTGATGCTGAACTACGTTGCGATGCAGGTCGTTACCTACTGCATTGTTTTCTGGGAAAATCCAAAAGGATCCAATACAGTCGGTATCATCAATCAGGCAACACAGGCAGGATGGCTGCCAGAACTCTTTGGACAGAAATATGGATGGAATGTGCTGATCGTCCTGATCCTGACAGTCGGTATGTTCATCTACCTGAAATACTGCAAACAGGGTTATGAGATCGCTGTAGTCGGTGAGAGTGAAAATACCGCCAGATATGCAGGTATCCATGTAAAGAAAGTCATCATCCGTACCATGGCAATTTCCGGTGCGATCTGCGGTATCGCAGGATTTGTAATTGTCAGCGGCGCGAGCCATACGATCTCTACCGCGACAGCAGGTGGCCGCGGATTTACAGCGATCATCGTTGCGTGGCTTCCAAATTCAATACCTTTATTATGGTAGCTGTTTCTTTTGGTATCGTATTCATGGATCAGGGTGCTGTTCAGATCGCGACACAGTATGGACTGAACGAGAATGCATCTGATGTAATCCTTGGAATCATTCTGTTTTTCCTGATCGGAGCAGAATTTTTTATCAATTACAGAGTAAAGCGTGCAAAGAAATAGGAGGAAGATGCAATGAGTGTACTGACCATTTTTATTCAAAAAGCAATTGTCCAGGGCATCTGTATTCTGTATGGTGCGCTTGGAGAGATCATGACGGAAAAATCCGGTAACCTGAACCTTGGTATCCCGGGAATCATGTACATGGGAGGTATCGCCGGACTGATGGGAGCCTTCCTTTATGAAAAAGACAATCCGAACCCGAATGCTTTTGTCGGAGTTCTGATATCGTTTGTATGTGCATTTGCATGTGCAATGATCGGTGGACTGATCTACAGTATCCTGACTATCACACTTCGTGTAAATCAGAATGTAACAGGTCTTGCACTTACCATTTTTGGTACAGGTTTTGGTAACTTCTTCGGTGGTTCCATCTCCAAACTTGCCGGTGGTGTCGGACAGATTTCTGTTAAGGTAACAGGAAGTGCCTATACGGCAAAAATCCCTGGCTTATCCAAGATCCCTGTGATCGGACCGATCTTATTTAACTACGGATTTATGACTTATCTCTGTGTGATCGCAGCGATCGCACTGTCATTCTTCTTATTTAAAACGAGAATGGGACTGAACCTCCGTGCGATCGGTGAGAACCCGGGAACTGCAGATGCAGCCGGTATCAACGTTATCAAATACAAATATCTGTCAACCTGTATCGGTGCAGGCCTGGCAGGACTTGGCGGTCTGTATTTCGTAATGGAATACTCCGGTGGAACCTGGACAGATAACGGTTTTGGTGACCGTGGATGGCTTGCAGTCGCACTGGTTATCTTTGCACTGTGGAAACCGCTCAATGCGATCTGGGGAGCATTCCTCTTTGGGGCACTTTACATCCTGTACCTGTATATTCCGGGACTCGGAAGAAGCATGCAGGAAGTATTCAAGGCTCTTCCATATGTCGTAACCATCATCGTTCTGGTATTCACAAGCTTCCGAAAGAAGAAAGAACATCAGCCGCCGGCTGCACTGGGACTTCCGTATTTCCGCGAAGAACGATAAGAATATAGTATTAAATTCATAGAGACACTGATATATTTTTGAAAATGTTTTTCAAAATTGTCAGTGTCTTTATTATTTTCTATTGCATTGTAAGAAAGTTAGTTGTATAATATCTCTCAGATAAAAGAAAATTCTTCGGGGCAGGGTGACTGATTTACAGAAGATCGGAATTCCCTACCGGCGGTATAGTCCGCGACCCGCGTAATGCGGCTGATCTGGTGACTGGCTTACAGAGAGTCAGAATTCCGGAACCGACAGTAAAGTCTGGATGAGAGAAGAACACGAATAATTCATACGTGCTCAGTACCCCGGGAAGATGATTCCGGGGAATTTTTTATGCTGCAAAACCGATTTCATTTTTACAAATAAGAGTCGTTTGCCACAGCATAGCGTAGAATTTTCTTTAAAAAAAAGATAATTCAAAGGAGAGAGAAGTATGAGTGAACAGGTTTTAAGAAATGGAAATGTAATGCAGAGGAGCCGTACTCGGACGATCACACAGGTTGCGATGCTGGGAGCCCTTGCAGGTATCCTGATGAATTTTGAATTTCCAATTCCGTTCCTGGCGCCGTCTTTCTATCAGCTGGATTTCTCTGAGATTCCGGTACTGGTAGGAGCTTTTGCGATGGGACCGGTAGCAGGTATTTTTATCGAGCTTGTCAAGATTCTGGTGCATCTGGTAACAATGGGAACTGTAACAGCAGGTGTTGGTGATTTTGCAAACTTCCTTTTTGGATGTACATTTGTAGTACCGGCAGGACTGATCTACAGACTCCATAATGTAAAGAGCCGTAAGCATGCAGTTATGGGAATGGCAGCAGGTACAGTACTGACAACAGCAGCAGCCTGCCTGATGAATGCATTTGTTCTTCTTCCGGCATATGGTAAAGCATTTGGTATGCCAATCGAAGCTTTCTCGAAATGGGAGCAGCAGTAAATCATCCGTAAACAGTCTTCTTGGTTTTCGTTGCACTGATCATGTCCATTTACTTATTCAAAT
>ENA-OPYX01000098-OPYX01000098.1-human-gut-metagenome-genome-assembly--contig:-NODE-98-length-46465-cov-3.740817_pt1 | contig 46465 bp, 38 predicted proteins | sample MGYA00242639_ERZ504486 | MGnify/ENA primary metagenome ERZ504486 (study PRJEB26092, sample SAMD00036296) | human gut metagenome | host: Homo sapiens | study: EMG produced TPA metagenomics assembly of... | reverse complement strand
GATTGTATATTTTGCGTGATGAAAAGAGTGGTAAGACCAGAATAAAATTTCTTTTTGGAATAGCTGTTATAGTGGCGGCTGTATATATAAGCTTTAAGTATCTGATTGTGTATGTATGGCCATTTGTTATAGGTGTGTTTATAGCAGTTATACTTGAGAAGAAGGTAATATATCTGTCAGATAAGCTATACATAGGACTAGATAAGCTTTTAGGATGGAACAAAAGAATAACAATTAAGAAAAAGAAGTGTCAGGGGATTGCTGCAACGATTATTGTATCATTGATATTTGTTGTACTGCTGGCACTTTTTAGTTTTATAATTTTTAAGGGTGTAGATGAGTTCAGCAGGCTGTTAAGAAACCTTGATTATAACCTGATTGCGGTAAAGCAGCTCACAGCCAGAATGTGTTTTGATGCAGATGCATTTCTGGGACTGGAAGGAGGCTGTTGTCTTGAGTCACTTATTGCGTGTGGACATAAACTTATGAGCATAATGCCTGAGAAGATAATTTTGATATCTGCTCCAGTTGTAAAAAATGTTGTTATTATTGTGGGTGGAATTGTTGTATGCTTCATAGCAGTTATATATCTTGTGTCTGATTTGCAGAAGTTCAGGGATAATATAAGACAAGTAGTATTCTATGAAGAAATCTGTATGATATGGAAAGAAGTAAGAAGGCTTATAAATATTTATTTCAAAGTACAGCTAAGAATTATGTTGATTAACTCTGGGTTATGTATGCTGGCATTTGCGATACTTAAAAATCCATATGCTATTGTTCTTGGAATTATTATAGGGATAATTGATGCACTTCCTGTATTTGGAACGGGTACTGTGCTTATTCCGTGGATATTAATAAGTTTTCTTATAAGGAATTACAGATATGCAGTAATTTTGTTAATGGCATATGTAATCACATATTTTGTGCGTGAGATTATGGAGTCCAAGAGTATGGGCGATAGACTGGGAATATCACCATTTACAATGCTTGTGATAATATTCACTGGACTGCTTGTATATGGTGTGGCAGGTTTTATAACAGGACCGGTAAGTTATGTCATAATTAAGGCATTGGTTATAAGACTTAGGTGTGAAATGGGGATAGAGTAGGCATATAAAATATTTAAATAACGGATATCTGTGTTCTACTTGAAAATCCCTGCTGAAAATGTTAGACTATTACAGATTATGTGAGCTTTAATATGTGGATAACCTGTAGCATCTTTTATTGTGGGTTATCTGCTTAGATTACAGGCTTGCGGCACATTTAACAGGACGCGCAGACAGCGCAGGAAATGAGGTATATTTATGGCAGAGGATAAGAAGTTAGTAGAAGCGATTACTTCCATGGATGTAGACTTTGCACAGTGGTACACAGATGTATGTAAGAAGGCAGAGCTTATGTCATATTCAAGCGTTAAAGGATGTATGATATTTAAGCCGGCTGGATATGCAATCTGGGAGAATATAAAGAATGAAATGGATAGAAGATTTAAGGAGACAGGCGTAGAGAATGTATATCTTCCTATGTTTATTCCAGAAAGTCTTCTTGAGAAAGAAAAGGATCATGTAGAAGGATTTGCACCAGAGGTAGCCTGGGTTACTTATGGAGGACTTAATCCACTTCAGGAGAGAATGTGTGTAAGACCAACATCCGAGACACTTTTCTGTGATTTCTACAAGGATGAGATACAGTCTTACAGAGATTTACCAAAGGTATATAACCAGTGGTGTTCAGTTGTAAGATGGGAGAAAGAGACAAGACCATTCCTTCGTTCAAGAGAATTCTTATGGCAGGAAGGACATACAGCACACGCAACAGCAGAAGATGCAGAAGCACGTACACAGCAGATGCTTAATCTTTATGCTGACTTCTGTGAGGAAGTTCTTGCTATCCCGGTTATCAAGGGCCGCAAGACAGATAAAGAGAAGTTCGCTGGTGCAGAAGCTACTTATACTATCGAAGCACTTATGCACGATGGAAAGGCTTTACAGTCAGGAACAAGCCATAACTTTGGTGATGGATTTGCTAAGGCATTTGGTATACAGTATACAGATAAAGATAACAAGCTTAAGTATGTTCATCAGACATCATGGGGAACAACAACAAGACTTATCGGTGCTGTTATTATGACACACGGAGATAATTCAGGACTTGTGCTTCCACCTAAGGTTGCACCAGTTCAGGTTGATATTATTCCTATTATGCAGAAGAAGGAAGGTGTGCTTGATAAGGCATACGAAGTAAGAGATGCTATCAAGGCAGCAGGTCTTAGAGTTAAGGTTGATGATTCTGATAAGAATCCAGGCTGGAAGTTCTCAGAGCAGGAAATGCGTGGTATTCCAGTAAGAGTTGAGATGGGACCAAGAGATATTGAAGCTAATCAGGCTATCGTTGTACGCCGTGATACAAGAGAGAAGATTACAGTTGCAATTGATGAACTTGCAGTTAAGCTTCCGGAAATTCTTGACACTATCCAGAAAGACATGCTTGAGAGAGCAAGAGCACATAGGGATGCACATACATATGTAGCAGTTAACTATGATGAGTTCAAGGAAACAGCAGCTAATAAGCCAGGCTTTATCAAGGCTATGTGGTGCGGTGAGCAGGCTTGTGAAGATAAGATTAAAGAAGAGACAACTTGTACATCAAGATGTATGCCATTTGCACAGGAGCAGTTAAGCGATGTGTGCGTATGCTGTGGCAAGCCAGCTAAGAAGATGGTTTATTGGGGTAAGGCATACTAATTAAATGCAGCAATTCTGACATATCAGTGAACTGCATAGCAATGGGAGCAATCCGAGGGCATAAGTCAAGGGCAGAGTACCTTTTGCCTCTGACATTAATATATAAGATTATATAGAATACTGATAAGAATGGTAGACAATGCGTAAATACGGCTGGTTACCAGACTTGTCAGTATTTTTTACATTTATTTTATAAATATTAACACTGGATTTACGATTGTATACAAGCAGATTTTATAAACTCCCCATATATTATATATAGTCTTTAATTAAGCTGTTATCTGCAAAATACGTATGGCAGACAGATTGATAAAGACCAGGCTGAAAATGCAGAACACATAATTACCAGAAGCTTTAACGGGCAGGAATATAATTCCATAAATTGAATACAATATAAATACAGCATAAAATTAAAACAATATATGAATTGCTTAGAACTCGTTGATGTATTAATAAAAGTATGTTATACTTTTAACAATAAATTAACGGACGTAATAACTAAATACGTTATAGGAATAATGGAGGGAAGCTTATGGCGAAATGGGTTTACAGATTTTCAGAAGGCAACGCTTCAATGCGGCCATTACTTGGTGGAAAAGGAGCTAATCTTGCAGAGATGACAGGGCTTGGTATGCCAATTCCACAAGGTTTCACAGTTACAACAGAGGCCTGCACTGAATATTACAGACACGGAAAGCAGATTACAGATGAGATACAAGCTCAGATATTTGAAGCTATTGGCTGGCTTGAGGAGTATAACGGAAAGAAGTTCGGGGATACACAGGATCCTCTCTTAGTTTCTGTAAGATCAGGTGCAAGGGCATCTATGCCGGGTATGATGGATACAATACTTAATCTTGGACTTAATGATGTGGCAGTTGAGGGCTTTGCGGTTAAGACAGGTAACCCAAGATTTGCGTATGATTCATATAGAAGATTTATACAGATGTTCTCAGATGTTGTTATGGAAGTTCCTAAGTCATATTTTGAGAAGATTATAGATGAAGTTAAGGCTGATAAGGGTGTTGTATATGATACAGAGCTTACAGCAGATGATTTAAAAGAACTTATTGTAAGATTTAAGGCTGTATACAAGGAAGCTATGAAGGGTGAAGAGTTTCCACAGGATCCTAAGGTTCAGCTTATGGAAGCAGTTAAGGCAGTATTCCGTTCATGGGACAACCCTAGGGCAATTGTATACAGAAGAATGAATGATATTCCGGGCGACTGGGGAACAGCGGTTAATGTACAGACTATGGTATTTGGTAATAAGGGTGATACATCAGGAACAGGTGTAGCATTTACAAGAAATCCATCTACAGGTGCTAAGGGAATATACGGAGAATATCTTATCAATGCACAGGGCGAGGACGTCGTTGCTGGGGGTCAGAACACCTCAGCCAATAACACAGCTTGAGAAAGACCTTCCAGAGTGTTATTCACAGTTTATGGAACTTGCAATGAAGCTTGAGAACCACTACAAAGATATGCAGGATATGGAATTTACTATAGAAGAAGGCAAATTGTATTTCTTGCAGACACGTAACGGCAAGAGAACTGCACAGGCGGCTATCCAGATTGCGTGTGATCTTGTAGATGAGGGAATGATAACACCTAGGGAAGCAGTAATGAGAATAGAAGCTAAGTCTTTAGACCAGTTATTACACCCAATGTTTGATACTGATGCACTTAAGGCAGGGGAAGTTATTGGAGAAGCACTTCCAGCATCTCCTGGAGCTGCCGCAGGTAAAGTAGTATTTACAGCCGAAGAAGCCAAGGAACTTGGAAAAGGCGGCAAGGGAGAAAGAGTTATCCTTGTAAGACTTGAGACATCTCCAGAGGATATAGAAGGTATGCACGCTTCACAGGGCATACTTACAGTAAGGGGAGGTATGACATCACACGCTGCTGTAGTTGCAAGAGGTATGGGTACTTGTTGTGTTTCAGGCTGTGGAGCAATATCTATAGACGAGGAAGCTAAGCAGTTTACACTTGGTGGATATACATTTACAGAGGGGGATTATATATCACTTGATGGTTCAACAGGTAAGATATACAAAGGCGATATTAAGACAGTGGAAGCTACTGTAAGCGGTAATTTTGGAAGAATTATGGCTTGGGCTGATGAATATAGAAAGCTTGGTGTAAGAACTAACGCAGATACACCAGCAGATACTAAGAATGCTGTAAGGCTTGGTGCTGAGGGAATAGGACTTTGCCGTACAGAGCATATGTTCTTTGGTGAAGACAGAATTCCTAAGTTCAGAAGAATGATTCTTTCTGATACAGTGGAGAAGAGAGTAGAGGCATTAAAGCCGATTGGTGAGTTCCAGAAGGCAGATTTCAAGGCTATGTATGAAGCACTTGAAGGCAGGCCAATGACTGTAAGATACCTTGATCCACCTCTTCACGAATTCGTGCCAACAGAGGAAGAAGATATTAAGGCACTTGCAGATGATATGGGACTTACAGTAGAAGAAGTTAAAGCAAAATGTGAGGCACTTCACGAGTTCAATCCAATGATGGGACATAGAGGCTGTCGTCTTGCAGTAACATATCCAGAGATTGCAAGAATGCAGACAAGAGCTGTAATGGAAGCTGCGATTGAAGTTTCAGAAGAAAAAGGCTATGAGATTACACCAGAGATAATGATACCTCTTGTGGGCGAGAAGAAAGAATTAAAGTTCGTTAAAGATGTTGTAATAGAAGAAGCGGAAGCTGTTAAGAAAGAAAAGAATTCAGATATCAAGTATAAGATTGGTACAATGATAGAAATTCCAAGAGCGGCACTTCTTGCTGATGAGATTGCAGAAGAAGCAGAGTTCTTCTCATTTGGTACTAATGATCTTACACAGATGACTTTTGGATTTTCAAGAGATGATGCAGGAAAGTTCCTTGACTCATATTATAAGAGCAAGATATATGAGTCAGATCCATTTGCAAGATTAGACCAGAATGGTGTAGGACAGCTTGTTAAAATGGCAGTTGCCAACGGAAGAAAGACAAGACCAGCACTTAAGTGCGGAATATGCGGAGAGCACGGTGGAGATCCATCAAGCATAGAATTCTGTCATAAGGCAGGACTTGATTATGTAAGCTGTTCACCATTCAGAGTGCCTATTGCAAGACTTGCAGCAGCACAGGCAGCAATCGCCAGCGAATTGCAGAATGACAGCGAAGGTGACACTAATGCTGCGGCTAAGGAAGGCATAGATACAGATGAGCTTAAGGAGAAAGCTAAGAAAGCTGCTAATGAAGCCGCCAAGGTAGGCAGGGAAGTAGCTAAAGAGGCTGTCAAGGTGGGTAAGGAAGCCGCCAAGGCCGGTAAAGAGGTGGCATTTGCAGGGGTGGCTGGACTTAAAGCAGGAATAGCAGAAGCGAAGAAGGCTTATAAAGAGAATAAGAATAAAGATAACTAGGTCGGATTATTTACACAGGTATTGGTGTGATTGTGTTATCATAATAGTAAAAGAGCTAATCATTAATATGCAGGTATAGCTTTGTGGCATATAATGGTTAGCTCTTTACATTTTAAAAGATATGGCTGAATTTATATTTGAAATAATAATATGGTATAAAAATTAAATTAAAGTTGGATTTTTAAGGTAGGCGAAAAGCCAAACCTGTGTTATATTATAGAACATATAAGCTGAATATATATTTAGAATGTGAGGATAGATATTACTATGGCTAAATTTACAAAAAGAGCTATAATGTTAAGCCTTTTAAAATTACTAAAGCAGAAATCAGTTGATAAAGTTACGGTTAAAGATATATGTGATGAGTGTGAAATTAACAGAAACACATTTATTATTATTTAAGGATATATACGATGTTCTCAATAACATATTTATGGAAGAGATTGAGAAGAATTTAAGAGAAGCTGGAAGTAATGGTTCATTTTATGAGGAGTACAGCAGGGCTGCGGCGATACTTGTGGAGTATAAGGACGTTGTGATACACGTCTATAATTCCAGGAACCGCGATATTATTACCAATTATCTTGAAAAGATGACCGCTGAGGTAGTAAGAAGTTATATTGCGGCTAAGAGTGAGGGCGAGAATATCTCAGAAAAGGATCTGGAATTCATGTCGTATTTTTATGGCTATGCGATAATCGGAAGTACATATAAATGGATAGAAAGTGGTATGCAGGCTGATTTTGAGCATTTTATAGCAAGGATTTCTGAGTCAATAGATGCAACGCTCCCAGTTATGATTTCAAAAGCTAAAGCAAATAGTAACTAACATTTATAATAATTTCATTTTCAGACAGATTGATATGAAAATGAGTTATCCTAACTTTAGGTTAAAGAATTCACAAAGATATTTAAGAAAGGAGGCAGCATTATGAATGGCATAAAGAACTTTAAGAATATGTACAGTATTCTTACAATATGTCTTATTCTTGTTGGGGCTGTACTTCTTATAGCACCGGGAATTGCGTTAGATGTTGTGTGTATAATATTCGGGATATATATGATAATATACGGCGCAGTCAAGATTATGGGATATTTTGCAAAAGATGCTTACCAGCTTGCATTCCAGTTCGATCTGGCACTTGGTATAGTTATTGCAATTGTGGGAATTGCATTTGTGTGCAGGACAGCAAGAGTGGTGCAGTTGTTATCAACATGTATAGGAATTGTAATGCTTGTAGATGCGACATTTAAAATACAGACCTCTATAGATTCCAAAAGATTTGGAATAAGCCGCTGGTGGCTGATGCTTATACTGGCAGTTATTGTAGCTGCGATTGGCATATTGCTTATATTAATGCCGGGTGAGACAACAAGGCTTATGGTAAGGCTTATAGGGCTTAATCTGTGTATGGATGGAATTCTTAATCTTGTTATCGTGATAGATACGGTTAAGACAGACAAAGCATTAAGGCAGTGATTATATAGATAATTAAAGCAGTAGTTAGCAATTGGAATATTAATAAATAATTAATGCAGTAATAAATAATTAATACGGATTATAAGAGTTTATACAATAAAGAAGAAATTAAAAGCGACAGGAGTTGAAAAAAATGGGAACAATTACACATAAAGCAGGAAGAGTAGCCGTAGGAAAAGCAGCAGATGTTGTTATTAAAAATCTTGATAAAGATAGAGAAAAAGAGATATTAAAGCTTGTCGATTTTATGGAAAAATATATGGATGGTGAGAAGCTTGATGTTGATTTTGACAGCGTGAGAAAGAAAATCAAAGATAAGGACAGTGCACTTAATAAGTATATTAATAAGGCATTAGATGAGATAGACCCTAATGTATTAAAGACTATGGTGCTTAATCTTGGATTTGAGGCATTCTTAAATGGAACTAAGACAATAAGAAAGATGAGAGAAAAGTATAACTGTAATGTTCCTTGGCTCATTCTTATGGATCCTACAAGTGCCTGCAACCTTCATTGTACAGGCTGCTGGGCGGCAGAATATGGCAACAGGCTTAATCTTACATTTGACGAAATGGACAGTGTTGTAACACAGGGCAAGGAGTTAGGAATATATCTTTATATGTTTACAGGCGGTGAACCACTTGTAAGAAAGAGCGACATAATAAAGTTATGTGAGAAGCATAATGATTGTGCATTTCTTTCATTTATTAATGGAACACTTGTTGATGAAGCATTTTGTCAGGAGATGAAAAGAGTAGGCAATCTTTATCTTGCAATAAGTCTTGAGGGATTTGAAGCGGTCAATGACTTAAGACGTGGCGATGGTGTATATGGCAAGGTTATGAATGCAATGGATCTTTTAAAGAAAAATGGTCTTGTATTCGGTACTTCAATATGCTACACATCTAAGAATACAGAAACAGTAACAAGTGATGAATTCATACAGCTTATGGTAGATAAGGGCTGCCGTTATGCAATGTATTTCCATTATATGCCAGTTGGAAATGATGCTTCAGTTGAATTGCTTCCAACACCAGAGCAGAGAATATATATGAAAGACCGCATAAGACAGATAAGAAGTCTTACAACAGGACAGGGCTTATTTACATTTGATTTCCAGAATGATGGTGAGTTCGTTGGTGGCTGTATAGCAGGCGGAAGAAACTATTTCCACATTAATGCAAATGGTGATGCAGAGCCTTGTGTATTTATTCATTATTCAGGTGCGAATATAAGAACTAATACATTACTTGAGATACTTAACCAGCCATTATTTATGGCATATAGAAAGAACCAGCCATTTAATAAGAACCATTTAAGACCTTGTCCTATGCTTGAAAATCCTGAGATTTTACAGAAAATGGTCAAGGAAACAGGTGCTAAATCAACAGATTTACAGTCGCCAGAGACAGCAGAGCATCTTTGCAGCAAATGTGTTCCATATGCCAATGCGTGGAAGCCATATGCTGATAAGATATGGAGTGAAACTCCTGTAAAGAAGAGTAGCTATGAGAATTATGGACATTGTTGATTGCAGGTCAGCAGATATGTGAAAGGAGAAGCTTATGAGTAAGAAGTCAATCGGAAGCAGGACATTAAAGGCGGGAGCAGCACTCCTTGCAGTAGGAGCAGGAGTTGCGGCTATTAATGCAAAGAATAAGAACGGTACAGAGAAGAAAGAGATAAAAGAAATACAGAAGAAAGAATACGAGCAGTACAGAAATACTGAGCGTGGTAAATATGATAAGAACAGCAAGGGTATATATTACTCAAATGGTAATTATGAAGCATTTGCAAGACCAGAAAAGCCAGAGGGCGTTGATGCTAAGTCAGCATATATTGTAGGTAGCGGACTTGCCTCACTTGCAGCAGCTTGTTTCCTTGTAAGAGATGGACAGATGAAGGGAAGCCATATTCACATTCTTGAAGCTATGGATATAGCTGGTGGTGCGTGCGATGGCATTAATGATCCAACAAGAGGGTATGTAATGCGTGGCGGTAGAGAGATGGAGAATCATTTTGAGTGCCTTTGGGATTTGTTCAGAAGTATTCCATCATTAGAGAAGCCGGGTGCATCAGTGCTTGATGAGTATTATTGGCTTAATAAGCACGACCCTAACTATTCACTTTGCAGGGCAACAGTTAATCAGGGTGAAGATGCACATACAGATGGCAAATTCAATTTAAGCCAGAAGGGCTGTATGGAGATAATGAAATTGTTCTTCACTAAAGATGAAGATTTGTATGACAAGAAGATTGAGGATTTCTTTGATGAAGAAGTGTTTGACTCGGATTTCTGGCTCTACTGGAGAACAATGTTTGCATTTGAGAACTGGCACAGTGCGTTAGAGATGAAGCTTTATATCCAGAGATTTATTCATCATATAGGCGGACTTCCAGATTTCTCAGCACTCAAATTCACTAAGTATAACCAGTATGAATCACTTATCCTGCCTATGCAGAAGTATCTTGAGGCAGCAGGTGTTAAGTTCCAGTTCAATACAAGGGTGGAAAATGTTATATTTGAGTTCAAGGATGGCAAGAAGATTGCCAGGACAATAGAGTGCAATGTCAAGGGTAAGGAAGAAACAATTGAGCTTACAGAGAATGACCTTGTGTTTGTAACTAACGGAAGCTGTACAGAGAGTACAATCTATGGTGACCATACTCACGCACCTGTAGGAGATGCAGAGGTAAGAACAAGCGGCTGCTGGAGTCTTTGGAAGAATATTGCAAAGCAGGATCCATCATTTGGACACCCAGAAAAGTTCTGTGGCAATGTATCTAAGTCTAACTGGGAGTCAGCTACAGTTACAACAAGTGATGAAAAGATTATCGATCATATTAAGAAGATATGTAAAAGAGACCCTAGAACAGGAAATGTTGTTACAGGCGGAATTGTCAGCTGTAAGGATTCAAGCTGGCTTCTTAGCTGGACAATTAACAGACAGGGACAGTTCAAGGAACAGAAGAAAGATTGAAGTATGCGTATGGGTATACAGCTTATTTACAGATGTAGCTGGTGATTATGTCAAGAAGCCTATGAAAGAGTGTACTGGTCAAGAGATTACAGCAGAGTGGTTATACCATATTGGAATACCAGTAGATGAAATAGATGAACTTGCTAAGAACCACTGCAATACAACACCTACGATGATGCCTTATATCACAGCATTCTTTATGTCCAAGAAGAAAAGGTGACAGACCAGACGTTATACCAGATGGCTGTGTGAACTTTGCATTCCTTGGACAGTTTGCTGAGACACCAAGAGATACTATATTCACAACAGAATATTCAGTAAGAACAGCTATGGAGGCTGTATACGGACTTCTTGGCGTAGACAGGGGCGTTCCAGAAGTATGGGGAAGCGTATATGATGTAAGAGATCTCTTAGATGCTTCTGTTAAGCTTATGGACGGCAAGTCACCTCTTGAAATAGAACTTCCTGGCGTGCTTGATAACATTAAGAAACCACTCCTTAGAAGGATAAAGGGAACTGTAATTGAAAAGGTTCTTAAAGACCATAATGTTATTAAGGATTATATGAAGTATTAATATAAGCGATAGTTGTCTGATAAATACGATGTTTTAAGATAACATAGTGTTTAAAAATGCAGCATTTTAAAATAGTGCAGGAAACTGTTGTGCTATATACAGAATATCAAAAATATTTGTCATATAAAAAGCTCAGCCTCAAGCTGATGGATAATTCCAGCAGCTAGGGCTGAGCCTTTTTATGTATTAGGAAAGCACCTGTGATTGGTGCACATATGACTACTTTAAATTATCAAGAAGTGCAATTAAAGTAGCCTTATCATTAAGCTTAGGGTTCTCAATTACAATATCAAGCAGTGTATTAAGTGTATTGCCGATTTCTGCACCCTTAAGACCATATTCGATAAGGTCAACTCCTGTTATATCAAGGTCTTTTATTGTAAAGCAGTCACCTCTTTCAAGTATATCATCTGCCATACGCTGTAATTTATTCAGGTGGTTATACTTGGCAGGGTTACTTATAAATGTAATCTCTTCACTTGCTTTAATAGAAGCACGCTGTAATCTTATTACTAACATAAAAATGTCACGTCCACACTGATGAAGTGCTTCCCTTACAGCAGGTTCAGTTTCATCAATGTGAAGCGGGGTGTATGTTAATATCTTTACAACAGTATCAATAGTCTTGTTATCCATTCTAAGATTTCTTAAAGCTGTTCTTGCCTCATCAGGTGAGCATACAAAAAGAATTGCGGCTAATCTAAGTGGAAGCTCATTATCAGTATATTTGCAGGTAAGAAGCAGCTTCTTGGCATATCTGCCGGTAAGATTATCTGCTATTACAGGCAGAATATTATTAAAAAGACCTGTTGTTGCATAAAGACTGCAATAATCAGGGTTATCTGATAAAAGAGTCTTCTTAAGTTCTACGCATACACGTTCCATACTGACTTTATCTATATTGCGGTTAAGCTTTTCAATAGCCTTAAATGTATCCGGTTCAATGGTAAAGCCAAGCTGTGCAGAAAATCTTATGGCTCTCATCATTCTTAAAGCATCTTCTGTAAAACGCTCAATTGGGTTGCCAACGCATTTTATTATGCGGTTATTAATATCGTCTATTCCGCCATATTCATCGACAAGCCCAGTTACATTATTGTAAGCCATAGCATTTATTGTAAAATCACGTCTGCATAAATCGTCTGTCAGCCTGTCGGAGAATTCAACAGAAGATGGGTGTCTGCCGTCTTTGTACTCGCCGTCAATTCTGTAGGTTGTAACCTCATATCCAACATTGTGCAACATAACTGTTACTGTGCCGTGTTCAATTCCGGTATCAATTGTCTTGTTGAAATATTCTTTGATATCGGAAGGGAGTGCAGAGGTTGTTATATCCCAGTCATTAGGAGTGAGTCCCATAATAGAATCGCGGACACAGCCACCTACAGCATAAGCCTGATGGCCGTGGCTTTTAATTGTGTTGATTATAAAGTCAACGTCATTAGGCATATCAATTTTAAAATTACTATAATCCATACTTAATTACCAATCTTTAAATTATTATTTTGATTTCATTTTTTAAATCTTTAAATCTGTTATTTGGCTATATAAAATTTGCAATAGTTCGCATTATTACTGCCCATAATTTTAACAAAAAAAACTATATTTGTCACTGAATGGCAAAGCATTTTTTATTGAACACATGCATATGATAAGTAGGCCTAGTTGGATTGGAGGGTATATTCGTGAATGAGAAATCAGAAAAGGTGTTAGAACAATATAATATCAGCATTAACCGTATGATAAGAGGCAGGGGCGGTATTATTATTGCAACTGGACAGGGGTATAAGCTTTTTACCCAGTGTGAGAAGCCTGACAAGTATTATGAGAGGGAGAATAATATTACACAGATATTAAAATCAGCGGGATTTGGCAATACAGATACATATGTAAGAAATAATGAGGGACAGCTTGTGTCGCAGGATGAGGACGGCAGAAGATATATTTTAAAAGACTGGTTTGATGCGAAGGAAAGTGATGTAAAGGATATGGGGGATATGTGCAGAGCGGTGAGTATGATGGCGTATCTTCATATGGCGTTAAGGGAGGCTGGAAGCGAGCTTAAGATTAATCCATGTGGTGAGACAGAGTACAAGGAGTATGCACAGGCAGAGCTTAAGGCATGCCAGAACAGGAAGGAAACAGCACTAAGAAAGACATATGTGAAGCACACAAGGGAATTAAAGAAAGCATACAATTATCTTAAGCAGAAAAAAGGCAGACAGACATTTGAGCAGCTGGCATTTAAGCATATCGGTGACTATTATGAGGAGGCGTGCAATGCAAGCGAGAGGCTTATGGACGAAAGATTTGATGAGAGGCTTCTAGATGCGGCGGTTAATGGAGAGATTTCGCATGGAAGCTATACTTACCATAATGTGCTTATCGGTGGAAAGGATACTTATGTTGTTAATTTTGACAGATATAAGAATGAGTGCCAGATTAGTGATTTGTACCAGTTCATAAGAAAAGTTATGGAGAAGTATAACTGGGAAAATAGTGTGTTCTACAGGCTTCTTGATGAATATGACAGAATATGTCCTCTGGATGATAATGAGCTTGAACTTCTTATGACACTTTTGTCATATCCGGAGAAATTCTGGAAGATAATTAACCAGTATATTAATAGTAATAAATCGTGGATTCCAGATAAAAATGTAGATAAACTAAGGAAGGTTATTGAGCAGAATGAAAGAAGAAGAGAATTAATTGATAAAATATGCTGTGTGTGGTAAAATTCCCATAGGTATAGCCAATAAACGATTATAATCAGGATACAGGGAATGAAACATACATTTATATATAATAAAGCTAATAGAACAAAGAACGAAAGTGGTATTACAAGAAGCAGGACACATCTGTTTAACATAATTAAGCCATATTCGGTTGTAAAGAGAATGGCAGTTATTATAATGACTGCCATTATGATAATATGCCAGACAGGTTGTGGAACATCGGGAAGTAACGGAGCGATTGTACCGGGCAGTTCAATTACACCAGCGAAGAAAAAGGGCAATGTAACAGACATAGCCAAGAACAGTGACAATGCAACACTAGTGGGGATAGTATCGTCAATAGATACCACGCTTAAGAATATACATTTTATTGATGTTGAAACTGGAACGGAATATTCAGTAATGTATACAGGTGGTACTGATATACAGGATGCTTATGGAAAGCTTAAGGCGGCGACATTGATACAGCCCGGAGAGATATATGATGTATACTGCAACAAATATGGCAAGGCAACTAAGATATATGGTTCAAAGAATGCGTGGAGCAGGACATCAGTTACGGATATAGAGCTTGATGAAAGCTCTAAGAGTGTGGTGATTGGACAGACTACGCTTAATTATAGGGATTATACGGTAGTAACCTCTGGAGGTAATCTTATAAGCATTGCACAGATTGTAAAGGAAGATGAACTTACGTTAAGAGGAATTGATGATAAGCTGTACTCAATATCGGTTGATAATGGACACGGATATCTGGAACTGACAGGAATAGATGCATTTGTAGGTGGTTATGTGACATTAGGAAGCAGTCTTTTGTATGGTGTTACACAGGATATGATGCTTACTGTCGGAGTTGGTACTTATGATGTTGAGCTTCAGAGTGCTGATATGACAGCAACCAAGAAAGTAACTATTAAGAAAGATGCGACTTCAACGCTTGATTTCTCAGAATATAAGCAGCTTTCAGCTAAAAAGGGTGCAATCAACTTCTCAGTTACACCAGAGAATGCAATTATGGCAATAGATGGAAGTGAAGTTGATTACTCAAAGCCTGTGTCATTAACATATGGTTCTCATACACTTACATTACAGGCTAACCATTATGAAACTTATACAGAGACATTTACGGTTAATTCAGATTACAAGACTAAGGTTATTGATATGACAAGTACAAGCTCGTCAACAACAGCAAAGACGACATCAGCGAGCCTTACTAATGGTTATAGTGTTAATATAACAGCACCATCAGGAGCGGCTTTGTATGTAGATAGTGTATACATAGGTGTTGTTCCCTGCTCATTTAGCAAATCAAGTGGCAACAAGACTATAACATTGTCACAATCTGGGTATAATACAGTAAGCTATACTATATCAATACCTAATACAGCAGGTGATATGACATATGCGTTTCCGGATATGACAAAGACAAGTGAGACTGCGACTGTACAGACGCCAACGGTAACAACGCCTACAGCCACATCTTCTAATTAGATTATGCAGAATGTATAGAAAAGAGGCAGAAGGATAATAATGACAAAAAAGATGAATATACCATTTTCACCACCAGATATATCAGAAAAGGAAATTGAAGCAGTAAGCGAAGCATTAAGGTCGGGCTGGATTACAACAGGTCCAAGAACCAAGGAATTAGAAAGACAGATGGCAGAGTTTACTGGCACTAAGAGAGGTGCGTGTCTTAATTCAGCTACAGCGTGTATGGAGACGGCTCTTAGATTATTCGGAATTGGAGCGGGAGATGAGGTAATAGTTCCGGCATACACATATACAGCATCAGCAAGTGTTGTATGCCACGTTGGTGCAACTTTAAAGCTTATTGATGTGCAGGAGGGAACTTATCATCTTGATTATGATGAGCTTGAAGCAGCCATAACAGAGAAGACCAAGGCGGTTATTCCAGTGGATATAGCTGGTGTAATGGTCGATTATGATAAGATAAGGGCAATACTTGAGAGCAAGAAGGCTTTATTTAAGCCGGCTAATGCTTATCAGGAGGCACTTGGAAGAGTTCTTATACTTGCTGATTCGGCACACGGATATGGTGCGTCAAGAAATGGACATAAGAGCGGACAATGTGCGGACTTTACATCATTTTCTTTCCATGCTGTTAAGAACTTTACAACAGGTGAAGGTGGAGGCCTTGTATGGAGAGAACTTGACGGAATAGACGATGAAGAAATATACAAAAAGATTATGCTTATGAGCCTTCACGGACAGTCAAAGGATGCACTTGCAAAGACTAAGCTTGGTGCGTGGGAATATGACATTATTGCACCACTTTATAAGTGTAATATGACAGATATAACAGCCGCCATAGGTCTTGCTCAGATGACAAGATATGAGGGGATGCTTGCAAGAAGAAAGCAGATGATTAATATGTATACAGAGGGTATTAAGGCAGATGATGTTGAGTGCCTGTGCCATTATACAGATGAATATTCATCAAGTGGACATCTGTTTCTTACAAGACTCCTTGGAAGAGATGTAGAAGACAGAAACCAGTTTATAATAAGAATGGCAGAAGCAGGAATTGCAACGAATGTACATTTCAAGCCGCTTCCTATGCACACAGCATATAAGCAGCTTGGCTTTGATATAAAAGATTTCCCAAAATCTTTTGAAATGTATCACAATGAAGTCACACTTCCACTTCATACTAATCTTACAGATGAACAGATAGAATATGTTATAGAGAATTTTAACAGCCTTAAATAACAGGTTTAACAGACTGGCAGAAAAGAGGTTGGTATGCAGCTTAGAAAATGGAATGAGCTTCCAAAGTTTATGAGAACAAGGGAAGTAAGAAAATATTACAATATAGTTAATAAACGTAGAGCTTCTTTAATGGTGAAGAGATTATTTGATATCGTAGTTGCATCAATAATGCTTGCTGTGCTTGCATTGCCGATGTTAATAATTGCAATACTTATAAAATGTGATTCAAGAGGACCTGTATTTTTCAGACAGGAAAGAGTTACACAGTATGGAAGAATATTTAAGATATACAAGTTCAGGACAATGGTTGTTAATGCTAATGAGCTTGGTGCTTCTGTGACTGTGGATAATGACAGAAGAATAACAAGAATGGGAAAGCTTTTAAGAAAGATAAGAGCTGATGAATTCCCACAGTTATTTAACATTCTTGCAGGAGATATGACACTTGTCGGCACAAGACCGGAAGTGCCTGAGTATGTAAAGCAGTATTCTAAAGAAATGTATGCAACACTGCTTTTGCCGGCTGGGCTTACATCAAGAACAAGCATAGCTTATAAAGATGAAGATAAAATATTAGGCAATGCCGCCAATCCGGATAAAGCGTATGTTGAGGAAGTACTTCCTGCGAAGATGAAGTATAATCTTGAGGCATTAAGAAAGTTTGGTTTTGCAGAGGATTGCAGGGTGCTTTGGGATACATTTGAATCTGTTGTTGGAAGCGAGAGGCTTTCAGTGACAAAGAGTAGAAGGAGATAATAAATGTCTGATATGCTTATTACTATGTGTGTTATTGCATATAACGAGGAACAGAATATTAATGGAATATTAGAATGTATTAAAATCAGGATTATGACCATAACAATATGGAGGTTGTGCTTGTAGACGGAGCATCAACTGATAATACAAGAGCACTTATGTGTGAATTTGCACTTGATAATAAAGATGAATTCAGAAGGGTTGTAGTGCTTGACAATCCTAAAAAGACACTTCCATCAGGCTGGAACGTTGCATTGAGGGAATATAAGGGTGATGCGATAATAAAGGTAGATGCACACGCTGTAATTCCAGAGGATTTTGTCAGTAAGAATGTGAGGGTGCTTGAAACAGGCGAATATATATGTGGTGGACAAAGACCTAACATAATAGACAAGCCAACTCCATTTAAGGAGACACTTCTTCTTGCAGAGAGCAGTATGTTTGGTTCAAGCATTGCTTCATACAGGAATAATCCTGGAAAGACTTATGTTAAATCGTTATTTCACGCAGCATATAGAAGAGAAGTATTTGAAAAGGTTGGTTTCTTTAATGAGGAACTTGTGCGTACAGAAGATAATGAAATTCATTATAGAATGAGAAAAGCTGGATATAAGCTGTGCTTTGACCCTGATATAATATCATACCAGTATACAAGAAGCAGTCTTAAGGCAATGCTTAAGCAGAAGTATGCTAACGGCTACTGGATAGGAAAGACAAGCAAGGTATGTCCTAAGTGCCTTAGCATATATCATTTTGTGCCATTTGCATTTGTCAGTGCAATAATAGCTTCAGGTTCGGTTATTGGAGCGACAGGACTTGCAGAGTGCATTAAGAAAAGGCACAACCATACACTTGGAAAAGGTATTTCGGCATTAAGAAAAGTAACAGTAGTGCTTACAACTGTTATGTGGGTGCTCTATGCTTTAATGGCATCTGGTATGGCGGCAGTATCTGCATTTAAAGCTGAAGATAAAAGAAATATAACTAATGCCTGTCTTCCTGTATTATTCCTGCTTCTTCATTTAAGTTATGGAATAGGCACAATAGCAGGACTTATGGATAAATCAAAAAGAGGTTAATTATGGAAGAGACAAGGAAAGATAAGCTACAGTTAATAGTCAGACGCTTTTTTCTTATAATAACAGATATAATTCTTGTTAACGGCTGTGTATTTATATCGCTGGTAATGAGGTTTAACGTTGATCTGGCGGCGATAGAGTCACAATATATACAGAATTTTAAGAGTACCTGCGTACCATTTACACTTATAACACTGCTTATATTCTGGTGTTTCAGAATGTATCACAGTTTGTGGCAGTATGCGAGTATAGCCGAGCTTTATAAGATAGTTGAGGCTTGTATTGTATCGGAGGTGGCACACGTCTGTCTTACAACAGTTATGGGAACACCGCTTCCTAGAGCCTGTTATTTTATGTCAGTAGTATTTCTTATAGTTGCAATGTGTGCGAGCCGTTTTATGTACAGGCTTATAAGAACACTTTTACAGGAATACAGACATACATCAGAGCAGATTAAGATTATGATAATTGGTGCCGGTGAGGCTACCAATGTTCTTATGAGAGAGATTGCTAATTCAAGATACCTTGATAATTCCAAGGTTGTATGTATTATTGATGATGACCCTAAAAAGGTTGGAAAGTATATACGAGGCGTTAAGATTGTTGGAACAAGGGAGCGTATTAAGGAATATGCAAGATACTATGAGATAGATGAGATAATATTTGCTATTCCATCAGCATCGCAGGAAACTAAAAGACAGATACTTAATATCTGTAAAGAAACTAACTGTAATTTAAAGATTATACCTGGCGTGTATCAGATGATGGACGGCGAGATTAATGTTCAGGATATCAGAAATGTTGATGTGGACGATTTACTTGGAAGGGATCCTATCAATGTTGATGTGGAGTCAATTCTTGGATATGTATCGGGCAAGACTGTTCTTGTAACAGGCGGCGGTGGTTCAATTGGTTCTGAGCTTTGCAGGCAGTTAGTCAAGCATAACCCTAAGTGCCTTATTATATTTGATATATATGAGAACAGTGCCTATGATATACAGCAGGAATTAAAGATGAATTGTCCTTATGCCAATGTGGTGACGCTTATTGGTTCAATAAGAAATAACACAAGACTTGAGTGGATATTCTCACATTACAGACCGGATATTGTATATCACGCAGCGGCACATAAGCACGTTCCGCTTATGGAGGGAAGCCCTAATGAGGCAGTTAAGAATAATGTAGCTGGTACCTGGAATCTTGCAAGAATGGCAGACAAATATAATACCAAGAGATTTGTAATGATAAGTACAGATAAAGCCGTTAATCCGACTAATATAATGGGTGCGACAAAACGTATATGTGAGATGATAATTCAGTATTATAATGGAGTATCTAATACAGAATTCGTAGCCGTAAGATTTGGTAATGTACTTGGAAGCAATGGCTCTGTAATTCCTCTTTTTAAGAAGCAGATTGCAGCAGGGGGTCCGGTTACAGTTACACACCCTGATATAATAAGATATTTTATGACAATACCGGAGGCCGTGTCGCTTGTTATTCAGGCGGGTGCATACGCCAAGGGTGGTGAGATATTTATTCTTGATATGGGTGAGCCGGTAAAGATAGATGACCTTGCAAAGAATCTTATAAGACTATCAGGTTACACACTTGGTGTGGATATGGAGATTAAATATACTGGTTTAAGACCTGGTGAGAAGTTATATGAAGAACTTCTTATGGCAGAGGAAGGGCTTCAGGATACACAGAATAAGCTTATTCATATAGGCAAGCCTATTGAATTTGATAAAGACAATTTTGAGGACAAGCTAGAAGTCCTTAAGGAAACAGCTTACAAAGAAGATGCGATGGCAGTAAGACGGCTTGTAAAGGAATTCGTTCCAACTTATAAGCCTGACCATGTATCGGATAATGATATACAATAAGAAACTGCAAAAAGAGGTTACTATGAAATATATTATTGATGGAAGCTTTTTGTATGGACATATTAAAGGTGTCCAGAGGTACGCAAGACAAATAACAAAAGAACTTGATAAATATATGGCGGATAAGCCTTACGAGGTTGAGATAGCTGTACCCGAGATTGATTCAGAAGGTACATCTGCGGAGATTAACAGCTATAAGACACACTATAATAACATTAAGATTGTTATATTGGCTGGAAAATCTGGAAGAATGTGGGAACAGTTCTCGTTTCAGAGATATGTGGACAAGCAGAAGGCTAAGCCTGTATATTTATGTAATGAAGTATCACTGTTTATGAAAAATGGAATAGTTACGGTACACGACATAGCATTTAAGACACATAAGGAGTTCTTTAGAGAGCCGGGTGACTGGCATGAGATATTGTTCAGAAAGCTTATGTATCTTAAAGCCTTTAAGAGTGCTGATGCGATAATAACGGTCAGTGGGTTTTCCAGAAAAGAAATCATTGATAATTATAATACCCATGGTAAGGAAATAGTAGTTGCAGGCAATGGCTGGCAGCACTTTGATGTGAACAGCATAGACGAGAGTATATTTGACAAGTATGCCTCAAGAATAAAAAGACATAAATATTATCTGTATATGGCTTCATTGGCACCTAATAAGAATCTTAACTGGATTCTTAATAATGCGAAGCTTCACCCAGAAAGTACATATGTAATAGCAGGTGAAAGTCTTGGGGACAGGTCTGGAATAGAAAAGCTTGGCAATGTAGTGGCGATTGGTTATGCCAGGGATTCAGAGGCAAGAGCACTTATGAAATACTGCAAAGCATTTTTATTCCCATCAACCTATGAGGGCTTTGGAATACCACCTATGGAGGCACTCTGTATGGGAGCTGAGATTGTTCTTGGTGATATTCCGGTGCTGCACGAGATTTACAAAAATGCGGCTACATATGTCAACTGTCATAAGCCTGATGTGAATATAGATGAGCTGTTAGAAAAGAATAAGGTGAGTGACGAGGCAGTGCAGAATGTACTTTCAAGTCATTCGTGGGACAGGTCAGCCCATATAATTGCAGGAATTATGGACAAATATGCGGAATAAGGATTAAAAAGATGAAGATAGCGGTTGATGCAAGAACGCTTGGCAGCAGACCAAGCGGAGTGGGAATGTATCTTAATGACTTTCTTAAGCAGCTTATGAAATATGAGGATCTGGAATTCGTTCTTATATCAGATGTTGCAGAGAGTGAATATATTAAGTCATTTATTAAAAAATGGAATAAAAGTATATACAAAGGGAAAACAGGTGTATAAGAAGTGCCGGAGTTTATGCTTATTTTGCATATGTGAAAAAGCAGCTTGATATTATTAAGCCTGATATATTCTGGGAAAGTTAATACGATAATTCCGATTAACCTCGGCGGTAGTTTAAGACTATGATTACAATACACGATATGTTTCCAATAGAATATGTTGAATATTTCGGGCAAGTATATAGTATGTATTTTAAGTACAATCTTAAAAAGACACTTAAGAATACAGATATGATTCTATATAATTCAGAACAGACCAAAAGGACAACGGAAGAAATTTTCCCGGAAGCTAAGAGCATAGCGAATGTTAATGCTTATATAATATCCAATCCTGTTAAAAAGCAATGGGATAATAAAGATAATGATTATTTTCTTTATGTTGGCAATATGGAGAAAAGAAAGGGCGTTGACCTTCTTATAAAAGGCTATTTGCAATATAAGAGCCGGGGTGGCAAGAAGAAACTTATTCTTGGTGGAAAAATGCAGGAAGAAGAGATTAACCAGATTGTAAGGTCGGCGATGATGTTAGATGAAGATATAACTTATCTTGATTATGTGACCCACGATAAAAAACACGAGCTATATGCCTCAATGTACAGCTTTTGTGTTTCCGTCAAAGGCCGAGGGTTTTGGTATGCCGATTATTGAGGTTATGCGTTTTAAAAAGCCAATTATAGCAAGTAATCTTCCTATATTTGATGAGATTACAGACGGCAATATTAATACATTTAATATAAGATGTAATGAATATGAGCAGATAAATAATCTTGCAGATGAATTATTGTCATATAATACAGAGGTTGATACAGAAGCATATGCAAATGTAGTTAAAAGATATGCACCTGATAGACTTGGGAAAGTTGTGTATGATTTCATTACAAGTGATTAAATTATTTATATTGTATATAAATAATATTTGTAATAGTATTAATGTGCTGGATTATAATTAAATTGAAAGATAATAGAAGACATTAAGGAGAAAGTATGAAAGTATTAGTAACAGGAGTGTCAGGTCAGTTAGGTCATGACGTTATGAATGAACTCGATAAAAGAGGGTACACAGGAATAGGAAGTGATATAGCTGATAATTACAGTGGTATTCAGGATAATAGTGCTGTTACAACAATGGAATATGTCAAGATGGACATAACAGATGAGGCTGTTGTAGATGAGGTTATAAGCAGTGTATCACCAGATGTTATTATACACTGTGCGGCGTGGACGGCAGTAGATATGGCAGAAGATGATGACAAGGTTGAGAAGGTAAGAGCTGTCAATGCCAAAGGGACAGCTAATATTGCAAAGGCAGCTAAGAAGCTTGATTGTAAAATGGTATATATAAGCACAGATTATGTGTTTAATGGGCAGGGTGAGAAGCCTTGGGAGCCGGACTGCAAGGAATACAAGCCGCTTAATGTATATGGACAGACTAAGCTTGAGGGTGAGCTTGCGGTTGCTGATACACTTTCAAAATATTTTATAGTAAGAATAGCATGGGTATTCGGTGCTAATGGCAATAATTTTATAAAGACAATGATTAAGGTTGGAAAGAACCACGAGACTGTAAGAGTTGTTAATGACCAGATAGGAACACCAACATATACACTTGATCTGGCAGTATTATTAGTTGATATGATAGCTACAGAGAAATATGGATATTATCATGCAACTAATGAGGGTGGCTATATTTCGTGGTATGATTTTGCGTGTGAAATATACAGACAGGCTGGAATGGATATTAAGGTTATTCCGGTATCCACAGAAGAATATGGCCTTTCAAAGGCGGCAAGGCCATTTAATTCAAGATTAGATAAATCAAAGCTTAAAGAGGCAGGATTTACACCGCTTCCAACCTGGCAGAATGCTGTGGAAAGGTATATTAAATATTTAAAAGAACAGGAACAGGCTACAGGTAACGAATAGAAATGATTATAATGTCAGGGTCAGAACCCAACAACTTTAATGTTTCGTTATTGTGTATCCGTATTTACTAATTAAGAAGAAAGGTAAACGTATGAAGGAGAAGGCGGTTGGATTATGGAACAGGATTGCTACTAAAGAGAATAAGCAAATTGCGAAAAATGTTCTTTTGATTTTGCTTGTATCAAGACTATTTTATATATTTATTGGCTGTGTTACCAATTCAGCATTTGGCAATAATATTACATTTGCTAAGATGTTTCTTGGTGGCGATGCAGACTGGTATATTAAGATTGCTGAAAAAGGATATAGTCTTTCTGGAAGCATAAAGCCGGGAGATGGACAGGCTAACTGGGCATTCTTTCCTTTATTTCCAGTATCAATAAGATTGTTTAAATACATATTTTTCTTCCTTAATTATGCACAGGCAGGAATATTTCTCAGCTTAATATATGTGTATATAATGGGGATATTTCTTGTTAAGACAGTAAGGCTTTATAAGCCTGACAGATTAGGATATTTTGCAGTGGTTCTTGTATATATGGGACCATACTCATTCTATCTTCATTGTGTATATTCAGAAACATTATTTATGATGCTTATTGCAGTGTTCTTTTACTATCTAAAAAAAGAAAAGGGCAATATTAATAATTACTGGATTTCAGCAGCTGCGGCTATGCTTGCAAGCTGTACAAGAATAGTTGGTGTTATACTTGTATTCCCGCTCGTATTGCAGATGTACCTTGATTTATATGAGGGCAGGATAACATTTGGAAAGCTTGGCAGTTTTATAGTACATATGTTTAAAAATCCAGTTAAGATATTGCAGGTATTCTTATGTCCGGCAGGCATATTTGTTAATATGATGCATCTGTATTATGTGACAGGAGATGCGTGGGCGTTCAGAAATGTGCAGGCAGCATGGAGAGAAGATGGTGCTGGCTGGATAGGTAATATGATATGGGATTTCTTTAATAATATATATGCAGAAAGATACTGGATTCCGCTGGTTATGATACTGGCAATAATCGTGTATGTATATATGCTTAAATGTAGATATTATTCAGAAGTTCTATTTGCTGTCATAACACTTATAATTCCTTTTACGGGCGGAGTTATGTCAATGTGCAGATTTATAGCTGGAAGTTATGTTGTATACATTGGTTTATATGATTATTTTGCAGATAAGAAAGACTTAAAGTGGCTGGCGGTATTTCTTGCAGTAGTTATGGAAGCATTTCTTATATGGTTATGGTTTACAGCAGGTGTCAACGCATTTACGGCGTAGAAAAGGAGAGTTGGGATGAATAATAAGGAAAAAAATGTATTAATATAATTGCATATATTATTGTTGTGATTCTTGCAGTGTTCTATCTTGCAACGCTTGTGCTTGGCAGTAAGCTTGATGTATCAGATGAATATAAGCTTTACTATGTAGATGGTGAATTGTCTAAGTGGCCGGGTGAAAATGGTCTTGACTATTACTTTGGTAATACAGAGATATATGATATATCAAAGCTTGAAGAATATAAAAAGTTATTAGAAGAACAGAAGCTTTATGGCGATATTATAACAGATGATGAAGAAGAGGCTGATGAGGTTAATGAGGATAGTGTGGAGTCTAACAGAGATTCTGCCATTGATAAATATTTCCAAAAAATGTTAGCAGCAGAGAATAATTATGTATCAGAAGATGCTGATGATAATTCTACAGCTGATAAAGATGAGGATAAGACAATAGCCTCTGCATTGAACATTCCTTACAGATACACAAAGGGTTTCTATTCACTTCATACAGGGATATATACTAATAAAGGTAATGAGGCAGCACTTTATTACAGATTTGTAACAAGAGTTGAGAAAGACATTGTGCTTGAAGTGTATGGTGCAAGCTATAATACAGATACTAAAGTATATGCTAATGATGAATATATTGGAACTATAACTGCATATAATGAAACAGAGGGAGCGGTTAAGTACCATAAGAATGAATATGGTGACAGGGAAAGAGAAGATAAGGTGAATGATAACCTTAATACTTTAAAGATACCAGCAGATATTGTAGGAAATGATGGTATTGTAAAGATATCTTTCGTGCCAGAAGAAACTGTTAATATATATGATTACACATCAGCTATTAGCAATGATAATTTTAAGAAGTATAAGGGATTTCGTATTACTTCGGTTAATATGTTTTATTAATTAATAAATATTGTAAAAAACACTTGCCAAGATAAGATATATATGATAAAATGCAAAAAGTTTCCTGAGTTAGCAGACTGACTTAGGAATTATGGGTGGATTCCCGAGTGGCCAAAGGGGACAGACTGTAAATCTGCTGGCACTGCCTTCGAAGGTTCGAATCCTTCTCCGCCCATTCTACATAATACTGGCTTGCAGGCAGTAAAGTGCAACTTAGGCTGCACCAAGTTTGGATTATGTATTAAGATATACCAAAGAGCCGGTGTGGCGGAACTGGCAGACGCACAGGACTTAAAATCCTGCGGGACTTATACTCCCATACGGGTTCGATTCCCGTTGCCGGCATAGGACTTCCTACAAATGAGTAGGAAGTCTTTTTTGTGTAATAGGAATTCTTTATTACACAAAAGGCACTATGTGCCGATGATGCACACCCACACTAATCTGTAGTTAGACGCAGATGACCGTGCATGGTGTTGGAATGTGCTTTGCACATTTTTGTATTAATAATCAATTTGTTGTTTAGAAATGAGGGTGCAATGGTAGAATTAGATGGAATGTTATCCATAGTAATGCCAGCATACAATGAGGAAAAATTAATATATCAAAGCATAATGAAGACACTTGATATAGTATCAGGCTTTGTCAGGGAAATTGAACTTATAGCTGTTAATGACGGAAGTAAGGATAATACCAAGGCGGAGATATTAAGAGCGGTAAGAAAAGACAAAAGAGTAAGGCTTGTCACTTCTGATAAGAACAGAGGTAAAGGTAATGCCATAATATCGGGCGTGTCGCAGGCTGAAGGAAAGTATATTGCATTTGTTGATGCAGATCTGGAACTTAATCCGGCACAGCTTGAGGGTTATCTTAAGAAAATGCTTGATGATAACGCAGATGTTGTTATCGGGTGTAAATTTCATAAGGGGTCAAAGCTTAAATATCCATTTAAAAGAAAAGTAATAAGTATGTGTTACTATATAATGCTTATAATATTATTTCATCTTAATGTAAAGGATACGCAGACAGGACTTAAGGTGTTTAAGGCAGAAGCTATTAAACCGGTAGGACACCTTATAAGAACGTCAGGCTTTGCATATGATATAGAGCTGCTTGTGGCGGTGCATAGAAGGGGCTTTAAAATAGCAGAAATGCCAGTTGAGGTTGTCTTTGTAAGAGATAAGGGTGCTAACAGAATTGGAATGAAAGATTGCGTAAGGGCATTTGTGGATACATGGGCAATATTTGGAAGAGTGTATTTTAAACATTATTATGATTAATAGTCAGTATAATATTACAATAAATAAATTCAGGCATTTATGTGTGAATTGGTGGACTTAAGAAAAGAGGAATACAGTTGAATAAGTTTAAAGAATTATTAGAAAAAGCAGGAGATTTGCAATTTATAAAAAAGCAAAAGATTACATTGCACTTCATAAGATAGCGGCAGTAACAACGGCAACAACTGCTGCGGCAGGAGAGAATATAAAGAGTGGTCTGTAATGGTCAGACAGTGAAATTATAATTAAATAAACTATAAGTATGCTTTAATAATTTCTGCATAAAATAATTCTGACAGATAAAATGTTACATTTTTTGGTGAATGGAGGAATTATGACAGGAAATATTAAAGTGAATTGGAAAAGGCTGATTTTAGCGATGGTGATAAGTATAGGAGCAGGAGTAATATCGTGGCTTCTTACAGGTAATTCAATGGAAATTTACAGAGATTTGAATAAACCTGTACTATCACCTCCTGGTCAGCTTTTTCCTATTGTATGGACAATTCTTTTTATACTTATGGGACTGGCATCTTATATTGTATGTGAGACAAGGGATGATGACAGAACAGAAGCACTGATATTATATGGAGTACAGCTTGTAATCAATATAGGCTGGTCAGTTATATTCTTCAACTTTGGTGCTTTCTGGCTGGCGTTTGTATGGCTTATGATATTGTGGATTTTAATAATATTTACAATATGGAGATTTTTTAATGTTAATACAGTGGCAGCGTGGCTTATGGTTCCATATCTTTTATGGGTAACCTTTGCAGCATATCTTAATATTGCGGTTGCGATTATGAACTAATCAGATGCTTTTGGTATTAGGTGTTAATTAATGTAGTCATTGCGTAATTTTAATGTAATAATTTCGCAATAAATTCAAAAATAGTTAACATATTGTTAACAATTTAAAGCTGTATAAGTGGTATAATTACAAAAATCTGCACAGTAGTAAGCATTAATGGAAAGAATTACCGGATTGTAAGAGTAGTGCAGATAATAGATGAAATATACAAAAAGTACAGTTTTACTGTATTTATTCGTTGGAAATGAGGAACGGAATGAAAAAGGCATGGCCACACATAAAATGTGTATTATTTATCGTTGTTCTGGCAGTGGTTATACTTGTGTGCGATTATCTGTTTGCTGAGAGTGGATATATACGTTTTGTGTTAAATGATGTGAACAGTTCAAATGAGAGCTACGACACAATAGTGCTTGGAGCTTCACATACAAGATGTAGTATAGATACAGAATATCTTGATAAATATATGAATGTTAATTCGTTTAATATGGGAATACCAGGAGAGACGGTTGATGATTTCTATTATGTATTGAAATCAGTTGTCGATTCGGGTAATAATGTTAAACAGGTAATTGTGGATGTAGACTATTACTATTGGATGAATGGGCAGTCCCAGAATCATTTTTCCAAGTCATTTATATACCAGCAGATGAAAGATACTTGGGTTAAGGCAGAATATCTGTGGAATAACAGGGCTGAACTTGATATAAGAAATGTATTTTCAAGAAGGCTGACCTGGAAATGCACGATAAAGAAGGCAAAGACTAATATTGCACTTAAAAAGACAAAAGAATATAAGAATTATGATATGTCAGCAGGACTTGATACAGATGGATATTTTGCAACCGCAGGTGGTCCATATCTTGGAAAAGGATTCTGCTACAGATATAGAATCAATGAAGTGCCAGGTAATCCATCATATGTTAATACAATGAAAGGAAATGCTGCTAAAAGCCTTGATAAAACAGTTATATCACAGTTTGAGCGTTTTCTTGATTATTGTAATGATAATGATATAAATGTTGTATGTGTGTCAACACCTATAACACCAGATGCATTTAAGGAAGCACAGGTGGACAGGGCGTCCGAAAAGCTTAAAGAATTATTTGATAGCTCAATATTAAATATTATGATTTTAATAAGACGCTTATGTCTGTGCTTCCAAGAGATGATTCGGGTTATGTGGATACAGAAGGACATATGTATGGAGAACTTGCTGTTAAATATTCAGATGTATTAGCAAAAGTACTTGCAGATGATGCAGAGGGAAATGTTAATGAGGAAGAATATTTCTACAAGTCATATGAAGATATGTATGAGACAATGAAAGACGATTATGAGGCGGCTACAGGACTTGAGTGGAAGTCTTATTAACTGCCATATATATTATATGAAAATACATAGGAATGGAGAAAGATATGTCATTTACGACTTTTGAGTTCTTTCTGTTTATAGCAGCGGCAGTTATTATATATTATGTGATACCTAAAAAGCTGCAATGGATATGGCTTCTTATAATAAGTTATGTATATTATGCTTCTTATGATATCTCGACAGTGTGGATGTTATTACTGACAACATATGTTACATACAGGGGCGGAATTCTTCTGGACAGATTGAATGAGCAGAAACCGCAGGACGGAATAAGCAGGGAAGAAAAGAAAGATTTCAAGAAAAATATTGTCCGTAAAAAGAAAAAAATAGTACTGGCTATGGTACTTATAGCGTTTGGAATGCTTGGGATTATGAAGTATACCAATTTTATGCTTGGAAATATAGATGCAGTTTTAAGACTTTTTGGGAGTGGAAAGCAGATAGGAGTTCTTAATCTGACACTGCCGCTTGGCATATCGTTTTATACATTCCAGTCAATAAGTTATGTTGTTGATGTATACAGAGGCAAGCATAAGGCTCAGGGCAATTTCTTTAAGCACGCATTATTTGTTTCATTTTTTCCGCAGCTTTTACAAGGACCGATTGGAAGATATGAAAGACTTGGAAGCCAGTTGTATGAAGGACACAGCTACAATTTAAAAGAATTGCAGTTTGGTGTCCAGAGAATACTATGGGGCTTTTTTAAGAAAATGGTACTTGCTGACAGGGTAAATGCGGCAGTCCTTCTCATATTCCATAATTACTGGAATTATGGCGGATGGTACAATGTGTTAGGAGTGCTTCTTTATAGCATACAGCTTTATGCAGATTTCTCCGGTGGAATTGATATTGTCATAGGAATTGCACAGATGTTTGGAATTACGATGGATGAGAATTTCAGACAGCCATATTTCTCACGCTCAATAAGTGAGTTCTGGAGAAGATGGCACATAACGCTTGGTACATGGATGAAGGACTACATATTCTATCCATTTTCTTTATCTAAGAGTATGGCTAAATTCGGCAAGTGGAGCAAGAAGAAATTTGGTAACAATGTTGGAAAGCTTCTTCCTGTAGGACTTGCTGACATTTTGGTGTTCTTTGTTGTAGGTGTATGGCATGGAGCAGCGTGGAAGTACATAATGTATGGTATATATAATGGCGTAATTGTTGCAGGAAGTGGAATGTTAGCACCTGTATATGCAAAGATACAGGAAAAGCTTCATATCAATCCTAAGAAATGGTGGTATCAGGGCTTCTGCATTATAAGGACATTTATTCTTGTCAATATAGGCTTTTATTTTGATATGGCAAATGATTTAAGAGCTGCTAATGCTATGTTGGTACAGACAGTTACAAAGGCACATATATCACAGCTTTCAATGGCGGCTGTTAAAGCTGTAGGGCTTACAAGTCAGGATTTGCTAATTGTTATAGCAGGCTGTATTATTATATTTGTTGTCAGTCTGTTAAAAGAAAAGGGGATTAACATAAGAGAAACAATAGCATCATATAATATTGTAATAAGATGGATTATATATATAGGATTTATAATGTTTATACTTATATATGGAAGTACAAGCACAACATCAGATTTTATATATGCTAATTTTTAATAATTACAGTAAATGAGTGGCGAAAAATTCAGGTTTATAGCCGCTTATTTGCTGATTTTTTTGTTGTAGTGACAATTATTGTGGGAGGTGGTATAATAATATATGAATGCCTAAGTGGAGCATTTTCACATTTATTCTGTTCATAACGGAGTAGATAGTGAAGGCACACATAAAGTGTTCTTATTTTAAGGTTTGGTACGTTAGTAAGAATATTATATCAGGAGATGAATATGAGTAATAAAGATGACGGGCTTTCACAGTTAGTACAGGATGTGATTGACGGAAAAGCTGAGAAAAAGGAACTATGCAATAAGATTTACAAAGAGGTATACGCTTTAGCATACCCTGTATATCAGAACGAAGAAAAGAGTATGACCCAGGCAAAGAAGGCACTTATTGAGATATGTAAGAGAATAGGTGATTTTAACCTTGAAAGAAATATTCATAAGCAGGTTGCAACAATTGCATCTGCGTTCTTCTTTACAAGTGTGGTAAGTGAGAATGCAGAAGAATTAAGGAATAATGCACCAACAGGAGAATATGAATATACTCATATTAAGGATGATGAAGAATTCGTTACATATATGAAGCAGAAGGCAATAGCCTTCAGAAGCCCTAAGTCATTTGACCAGCAGGAGGAGAGCTTTAGAAATTTATCAGAGATAGAAATGTCGCTTACAGAATTATACGCTTATGAGATGCTTCTGTGATTGCGATTGAGAGCGTAACCGATGTTGACAGTTCTTATATAAGCGGCTGGTTAGCAGGCATAAGAAGTTATGTATTAGGTTATGAAACGGCTGGTAATGCCGATAATAATGATATGGCAGCAGTCGCTGATAATGATTACAATTCATTAGATGAAAGTGATTATTCTGATGAAGAGTATGATGACAGTGATTATGGTTATGATGAGAATAATAATAATGATGATTATAGAGAAAGAGAAGCTGTAAGTTCTGTATACAGAAAAACAGGAAAAAGATTAAAGGAAAATGCTGTTACATTATTCATTAAAAGACTTTTTCCAGCACTCACACTTCCGGCAAGAATGATGGTTTCATGGATTGCAGGTGGTGTAATAGTTATTATTCTTATTATTATTCTTGTTGTATCAGTTAAGGCTGGCAAGAGCAATAAGAAGAGTGCTTCTTATGAATACCAGAATATGCAGTATACAACAGAACAGGCTGCAACGAAGAATAATAAGAAGAATGAGGCGGCAACAGCTTCAACTGAGGCAGGCACAGAAGAACAGACTACACAGAAGCAGACTGAGAATGTAACACAAAGTACTACTGGCAGCAGTTCTAATAATACAACCAATAGGACAACAGCTAATACATCTGATGATGATAGAATCACAGGAAATACTAGTTCAGATAATAGTGGAAGCACAGACAATGATACCAATGGAAGTGGTGACACAGGAAGTACAGATAACGGAGCAAGCGGAAGCGGCACTACAGGCGGAAGCACAGACAGCGGAGCAAGCGGAAGCACTACTACAGGTGGAAGCACAGATAACGGAGCAAGTGGAAGCAGTACAGGAAGCGGCAGTTCAAGCAGTTCAGGTTCATCAGACACAGTTAAATCAGCAGCTTCTGGTGTATCAGCTAATTAAAATGATGGGCAAAATAACAATTATGGAGGAACATTTGCATGAAGTGTGTAATTCTTGCAGGTGGAAGTGGCGATAGTTTATGGCCATTGTCCAGAAAAAATTATCCTAAACAGTTTATGAAATTTAAGGAAGGCCGTTCACTTTTACAGGAAACGGTTGTCAGAAATCTGCCTTATTGTGATGAATTTATTATAGTAACTAATGAGGCATATAAGAATATTGTGAACGGACAGATGAAGGCGTTCCAGAGCCTGAAATACAGAGTTATTCTTGAGGGCACAGCTAAGGGTACAGCAGCGGCAATTATGCTTGGAACAATGTTTGCCAATCCAACTGAATTTGTATTAGTTGTTAATTCAGACAATTTATTGATGGTGATGGATACAAGGATGCCATCATAGGAGCTAAAGAGATAGCAAAGACAGGCGTAATTGCGGCAGTTGGAGTTAAGCCTGAATATCAGGCGAAGAATCTTGGATATATCAAGAGAGATGGCAATGATGTAATTAAGATATTATCAAATGTTGATTTTGATGATGCAACATCTGAGATTGCAGACTGCTATTCATATGAGGAGGGGTATCTATGGAATAGTGGAATACTTGTGTTCAGGGCAGGTGATATGGTTAATATCACAAGAAAGAAATGTCCGGAATTGTATATAGCCTGCCGTACAGCTAAGAGAAAAGTTCCAGCTATAAGAAGGGCTATACGTTTCTCAGAAAATGTAATGAAGGACATAGTTACAGGAAGCATAGAAACACTTGTTCTTGAACACTGTGACAATCTCAAAGTAGTAGAGGCTGACATTTTATGGAAAGATATCGATAATGTATGTGATATTGAAATGCACCATAGTGATGATAAGCCTGACAATATAATTAAGAATGACTGTAGTAATATATCAGTAATTAACAACGCGCAAAGACAGCTTGTAGTTGCTAATGACTTAAGAGATATTGTAGTTGTCAATACAGAAGATGCTGTATACATTTCATCAAAGAAATCTGCTGATAATATCAAAGAGATTATTAAAGACAATCTTGACCAATATGAAACATACTTTGATTATAATCGTATCTCCTATAGGGAATGGGGTATACACGAGCTTCTTAATTATTCTAATGGTTATAAGGTTAAGAAGGTTACAGTATTTCCAGGAATGATGATGAATCTTCACCAGCATGAATTAAGGGCAGAATACTGGTCAGTTGTTGAAGGTACAGCTACTATTACAATAGGTACAGAAACTAAAGATTACCATAAGTATGATAGCGTATTCGTGCCAATCGGTGTTAAGCATAAGGTTGCTAACAAGACAGACTCTAATGTTGTCATTATAGAGGTTGGAATTGGTGATTCAATCCTTGATAATGATATGGTTAAGATATATGGACAGGATTCATCAGATAATGGCGGCAATTATGTAAGAAAAGATAATTGTCCGATTGTCAAGCTTGACCCGGCATTCAAGGATAACCTCTGGGGCGGTACTAAGATAAGAGATGTATACGGCAAGAAATGTGATTATGATGTCATAGGAGAAAGCTGGGAGCTTTCTGCACACCCAGACGGACAGAGCCGTATTGCAGAAGGATATTATAAGGGTATGCTCTTTAATGATTATCTTTCAATAATTGGCAAGGAAGCATTAGGCTGGAAATGTCAGGCACAGGACAGATTCCCAGTACTTATAAAGTTTATTGATGCCAAGCAGGCATTATCAATACAGATACATCCGGATGATGAGTATGCACTGGAGAACGAGAATGAATATGGAAAGAACGAAATGTGGTATGTGCTTGATGCAGAACCTGGTGCATATCTGTATTGCGGACTTTCAAGAGCTTCTTCTAAAGAAGAGATAGAAGAACGTATAAAGAACAATACAATAACAGAAATCCTTAACAAGATAGAGGTTAAAAAGGGTGATGTTGTTATGGTAAAGGCTGGCACCATCCACGCGATAGGTGCAGGTATATTTATATGTGAAATACAGCAGAATTCTAACTGCACATACCGTATGTATGATTATGACAGACGTGACAAATTCGGTAATCCGCGTGAGCTTCACATTGCCAAGTCATTAGATGTTGTTAATCCAGTTAAGTATGAGAAAGATAACAAATGCAATGTTATGCTTACACATAACGAGCATTATATGTCAAAGCGTCTTGTACAGTGTAAATACTTTGAGGTTATCAAGTATGAAATAGAAGATGAAGCCAAGATACCAGTTGATGAAGCTTCTTTTCTGTCAGTAATTGTAATTGACGGTGAAGGAACAATTATGACAGATGACAATGACAAGGAACTTAAGTTTAAGGCTGGAGAAAGCTTCTTTATTAATGCAGGCAAGAGAAATGTTGTCGTAAATGGCAGATCAACCTGTATAATTACACATGTATAATCAGATGGGAACGGAGGATTTGAATGAATAACAGTTCTGATAAAAAGGGAAGAAAGATAGCTTCATATCTTATTCCTGGAATTATAACACTACTTGTTATGATATTTGTTCTTATTGTAAAGGGAATATGGCCTTTTGGAAGTAACAGAATAGATTTATTTGATAATATGCAGCAGGTTGCTCCACTGTATGCACATTTGTGGGATGCTATGCATGGTGATGCAAGTGTGTGGTTTGACTGGTATACAGGACTCGGAACTAATGTGAGTATGAGTATATCAGCGTTCTCAATGTTCAGCCCATTTAACCTGCTTTTATATCTATGTCCAAGAGATTATATATTGGAATTCATATCAATTCTTACACTTGTTAAGATGTTTGTTATGTCAGTTACAATGTATGCATTTCTTAATAGAAGATATAAGAAATTAACATATAAGACTAAAGTTATATTTGCACTTGCATACACATTTTGTGGTTATGTGCTTTTATACGCTTCATGTTTTACACCTTGGATGGATATAGTTGCTTTATTTCCACTTCTTATGATGTCTTTAGATGTTATGGAAAAGACAGGAAAGAAGTTTTTCTATATTCTTATGCTGGCATTGTTATTTGTTATTAACTATTATATCAGTGCAATGTCAGTTGTATACATACTCCTTGCCGGTGGAATGTATATTATATTCAGATGTGACAAAGAAGAGAGAAGAAAATGTGCGTGGAACTTAGGGATAGGTACATTTACGGGAATTGGACTTTCAGCCTTTGTGCTTCTTCCGGTATTCTCGCAGCTTTCACAGTCACAGAGAACCGGTAACTCATTAAGCCTTGTACAGCAGTATATGTCATGGATTTCTAATCCGACATTCAGAAGCTTCAGTCTTGGCGAATTTGAAAGAATAATGATGTTCTATGGTATGGGAATATTCCTTGTGCTTATATTTACAGGCATACATAGAAGCAGAAAGTTACCGCGGTATAAGATGGATATAGATTTAAGAAAGCGTAACTGGTATGCAGTATCACTCTTTGCAATAATGGTTATTCAGGCAGTTGCAGAGGGTACTAACATTATGTGGCATTTTGGTTCATATAATGGATATACATTAAGAAATGGATTTATTATAGCATTTACATTTATATGTCTTGCAGCAATGTATGCAGATACTATAGTTGCAGATAGCAAAGAAGATAAAAAGAAGAATATAATATTAAGTGCAGTGTGTGTGGTAGTATGCGTTGCATTTGCACTTGGATATAAGTATATTCCAGTTAATTCCTACGAGAGGGCATTTGCATTTTTTATAGCAGTATTCGCAATTATGCTTGTTGTGCATATAATTAATGTGATAGTTAGAAAAGACGGGTATGGAATTAACAGTATTATAAGATTAATGGCTGTTGAGATAATTATAGGTGCCATCGCTATGACAGGTCCACCTAAGTTCTATACTTATACGCCATATCAGTATGGAGATTATGTACAGCTTGCAGTGGAGGCGGCTAATAATCTTGAAATAGCCTCATCACCGGTAGACAGAATAACTAATCCGGATTTAAGCCTTAATGCCAACTACCCTCTTGTTATGAAGAGAGGTGCAATGTCAAGCTTTACGGCAGCTCTTCAGAAGGAAAGCCAGAAGCAGACAGTAAGATGGGGACATTCAAAGTATTTCCTCTGGATGCTTGATTCAGGTAATACGGTATTCAGCGATGCTCTTATACACGTTACAGAGGCTGTTAATGTCAACAGATTAGACAGTTCATTGTATACACTTAAGAATGTTGGAACTGATGGCTGTCAGTATAAGCTTTATACAGCTAATTACCAGCTGCCATTTGCAATGGTTACAGACTCATCTGTAAAAAATGTAGATTTTAATAAAGATTTTACTAAGAATGAAGCAACAATGTCTGTGGAGTCAGAAGATTATAATGATAATAACTGCTCAAAGGACTGGATATATATGCACAATATTATGTATAGTGCATTAAGCCATGATTCAAGTAGTATTGTTACGGAATATGGTACTCTTACAGATACTAAAGAGATTACTGTAAATAATAATCATGTTGCAGAAGATAATATAGCTTCTGATAATCTGGAAGATTACAGAACAACACAGAATAAGCATATTATACAGACTTATAAGGATTCTGTAACAGGAACAAAGGCTGTATATATGAGTGTTACTGACCGTAATATAGGCGACTCGGATGCCAATGTATCTAATCTTTTCAGAAGTGTAAAGATAACTGTTAATGGTAAAGAGATTGCAATACCGACAATAGGTAATGTAAAAAATAAGTATTACACAACGGATTATAATAACGGACTTATATATCTTGGAACATTTTATGATGAAGATATTGAGGTTCAGGTAGAATATACAAGACCATATGATTCAGCAGGTAATGTAATCACGGATAAGTCGATTGTCACAATTGCAGGAATTGACCTTAATAAAATGCAGTCACTGTGCGATAAATACGCTGATAAGCAGAGTGATGTAACATATACTAATAACTCAGTTACTATAAAGGTTGACGGAAGCGGTAATGATAATTATGCAATAATTCCAATCATTAAGAGTGATAACTGGACAGTTACAGTTAATGGAGTAAAGTGTGATACAGACGAGATTGCTGGAATATTTACAGGGGTTAATATTAATGACGGAAGTAATGAGATTGTATTTACATTTAAACCATCAGGAAGAAACGCAGGAACAATTATATCTTTGATTATTCTTATTGTTATGATAGTTCTTATGGTTATTGACCATAAGAGAGGGATAAATGTTCCTCAGTGGTTAGGAATGTGTGCAAGTGGTGTATATCTTGCAATAATTGCAGTGCTTGCAGCTGTTATGTTTGCAATTCCACTTGTTGCCAGCGTGATTGCGAATATACAGTATATATTGTAATAACAGATATTGGGGTTGTGAATGTTTAAAGCAGTAGCAGGATACTATAAAGATAATGAACGGTTAAGGCTTTTGGTGAAGATAATAGCAGTATGGCTTATTTCAAGGGCAGTTATGCTTCTAATGGTTCCGGTGATGAATCTTATTGCTGATGAGCCGCACCAATGGCTGTATTATATGAATCCGTGGGATGCAGAGTGGTATAAAGGGATTGTGGAGAATGGTTACCAGCCTCCTAAGTCATCAGGTATGGCAAGCTGGGCTTTTTTCCCGCTATACCCTCTTGTGTGTATGGCAGTAAGACTTGTCACAATGGGAAGTATAGATACATATGCCGTTGGAATGACAGTTTCCAACATATGTATAATTATAGCAGTGTATTATGCGGTTAAGTATGCAGATATAGAGCTTGATATGAAGAAATATAATAAAAAGACAGTTGATGATATTATTATATTTCTTATGCTTGCAGGACCATTTGCCGTGTACTATGGTGCTATGTATACAGAAGCACTCTTCATATTGTGTGTTATACTCTGCTTCTATAACTCTGCCAGACATAATTATATGGCGGCAGGAATAGCGGCGGCGATGGCAAGTGCAACACGAATTGTTGGCTGTATGCTTGTGTTTGTGCTTATAACATATATGTTTATTGAGGCCTGTGCAGAGTGCAGGGCTAAGCATAATTCAAAAGTGAAGCATAATAAAGAAGCTGGTATAATAGATAAGTATATGCTTACAGATGAAGCTGGTATTCTGATAGCTGGAAATATAAGCTTAGCCAGTGTTATAAGAACTTTTATTAAAAATGTCATAAAAGAACCAAAGAAGCTTGTGGCTATTATGATAAGCCCTCTTGGCATATTCATATATATGAATTATCTGAGATACCTTTGCGGTGATTCGTGGGCATTTTACCATGTCCAGAGAGCGTGGAGAACACAGAAAATGTTTCCAGTAATCGGAGTATTGTTTAAGTCGTGTACAGGGCAGCTCACAGCGGCATCAGGAGTTAAGACACTCAATGGAATAATACTTGGCTGGCTCTGCGTTATAACACTTATGCTTTATGCAGCAATGATAAGAAAGAAGCATTATGCACTTGGAATATTTGGAATAATAGTACTTCTTATTCCGCTTACATCAAGCGTTATGAGTACATTGAGATTTATAATGGGTTCATTTGTAATATATATAGGAGTGGCAGAGATAATCGCAGGCTGTAACAGGTATGTACGGTATGGAATAATTACGTTGTTGTCTATAGTTGAGATTGTTGTAATATCGGCATGGTACTTCTGGGATGGTCTGCTTATGTGAAAAGACTTGCTATCTTTATATATTGGTATTATAATTAACACGCTTTTTAAATTACAATTATATATACTGGAGTTAATCTGGTATAAGAATATTAAAAGGAGAAAATATATGTTATCAGTAGTTGTACCTACATTTAATGAGGGAAAGAATATTAGAAATCTGGTGACACAGATAGATGATGCACTTAAGGGAATTGATTATGAAATATTATTCGTAGATGATAGTAAAGATAATACACCTGATGTAATCAGGGAAGTAGCTAAGGATTTTCCACAGATAAGACTTGAACACAGAACAGGTGAAACAGGTCTTGCAACAGCAGTTCTTAAGGGATTTGAACTTGCCAAGGGTGAGTATATGGCTTGTATGGATGCTGATTTACAGCACCCACCAATTGTACTTAAATATATGTATAAGGCTATGGAAAGCGGTGCTGATTTCTGTATACCAAGCCGTCTTATACCTGGTGGAGATGACGGTGGACTTAACTGGTACAGAAAGTTCGTATCTGGCACAGCAAGAAAGATAGGACAGTGGATGCTTCCATGTCTTAGAAAGATATCTGACCCAACAAGTGGTCTTTTTATGTTCAGACGTGAAGTGATTGAAGGAGCAGACCTTCAGCCAATTGGATGGAAGATTATGGTCGAAGTTCTTGCAATGGGTTCATATAAGAAGGTAGTTGAAATTCCATATAAGTTCCAGCAGAGAACAGAGGGCGAATCTAAGCTTTCAGGTAAGGTTACAATGGAATATTTAAAGCAGCTTAAGGATCTTAGAAAGAGATACAACAAGGCTAATAAATATGAAGTGGAAATCTGGTCAACAGAAAAGATGATGGCAGAATAAGCTTTTGTAACTGGAAGGAGTAATAATGGGTAAGTATTTTGGTACAGATGGATTTCGTGGTGAAGCTAATGTAAACCTTACGGTTGATCACGCATTTAAAGTAGGAAGATTTCTTGGCTGGTATTATGGCAGGGATAAAGAGGATGGCAAGGCTAAGATTGTAATAGGCAAGGATACAAGAAGAAGCAGCTATATGTTTGAGTATTCATTAGTTGCAGGTCTTACAGCCTCAGGAGCTGATGTTTATCTTTTGCACGTTACAACAACACCAAGCGTATCTTATATAGCAAGAACAGAAGATTTTGACTGCGGAATTATGATTTCTGCAAGCCACAATCCATTTTATGATAACGGAATAAAACTCATCAACAGCAAGGGTGAGAAGATGAGAGAAGATGTCATAAGTGAGATTGAGAAGTATCTTGATGGCGAACCGGAGAACATACCTTATGCCACTAAAGAAAATATAGGCTGTACAGTAGACCATACTGCTGGACGTAACAGGTATATGGGTTATCTTATGAGCCTTGCAATATATTCATTTAAGGGTATGAGAATAGGTCTTGATGCGGCTAACGGAAGTGCCTGGACACTTGCAAAAGCAGTATTTGACGCACTTGGGGCTAAGACTTATGTGATTAATGCCAGTCCAGATGGTACTAATATTAATACTAACTGTGGTTCTACACATATAGAAGGCTTACAGGATCTTGTTAAGAGGGAACATCTTGATGCAGGCTTTGCATTTGACGGCGATGCCGACAGATGTCTTTGTGTAGATGAGAATGGCAATGTTATAACAGGAGACCATATATTATATATTTATGGATGTTATATGAAAGAAAGAGGAAAGCTTATAGACAATACAGTTGTTACAACAGTAATGTCTAATTTCGGACTTTACAAGGCATTTGATGCGGCTGGAATAGACTATGCCAAGACTAAAGTTGGCGATAAGTATGTATATGAATGTATGGTTAATAACGGATATCGTCTTGGAGGTGAGCAGTCAGGACACATCATATTCAGCAAATATGCAACTACAGGTGATGGCATAATAACAGCACTTAAGATGATGGAGGTTATGATAGCCAAGAAGATGACGCTTTCACAGCTTGCAGCTTCACTTCAGATATATCCACAGGTGCTTAAGAATATCCGTGTATATGACAAGACAGCAGCACAGGACGATACAGATGTTAAGGCGGCAGTTGACAAGGTAGCAGAAAGTCTTGGCAATGATGGACGAATTCTTGTAAGAGAAAGCGGAACAGAGCCGGTTGTAAGAGTTATGGTTGAGGCTGGCACTCACGAAGAATGTGAGAAATATGTTGATGATGTAATAGCAGTAATCAAAGAAAAAGGTTATGCGGTAGAATAAATTAACGACCCTGTTAATAAGATGATAACAAGTCTTATTAACAGGGATTTTTTATGGGAAGTTATCAGCAGTTTAAGTATAAGAAGCATTTTATTAGGAAAAATGTCTTTATGAGAAAGCATATGTTTCTTAACATCACGGTTGTAGTGGCACTTATGCTTGCAATAAGCTTTTGTATGGCGTGTTCAGGTGGTCAGGCAGATAATCACGAGAAGATTGACTATACAGTTGTTGAGAACGAAGATTTACCAACAGAATTAAAGAAGCTAATAGACAATAAGAAGCAGTCCACCTTAAGACTGACTTATACAACAAAGGACTATACCTATATTGTTGCAGGATATGGAACTAAGGAGACGTCTGGATACAGCATAAGAGTAGATGATGTATATGTGAGTGGTAATGCGGTATATGCAGATTTTAAGCTTATAGGACCAGCAGAGGGCGAGCAGGTAAATGAAGTAAGCACAACTCCATATATTGTGTTGAAATATGAAAAACGTGACGAGTCAGTAGTGTTCAAGATGTAGATTATAATATGCAGATGAAATATTATAGATTAAACGATATATAAACACTTTGCAGTCAGATTATTAATAAAAGAGAATAACAGCAGATTAAGTAATATGCTTAGGAAAGAGTGCATATATTGAATAAGAAATGTATATTGGGAGGTCTGTTGTGAATCTTAAACACGAAAATATTCACGAATATGTTATAAAATGTACTAATACAACCCAGATTACTCTTGATGATGATTTTAATGTTATGGATAGCAAACCGGATATTGATTTAATTGTCAAAGAATGGGGAATGGCAGTAGTTAACGGTGTGAGGGTTAATCAGGATAAAGCCCAGATTGACGGAACACTTGTATTTGCGATTATGTATACAGGAAGCAGTGAGAACGATAAAAGATTTATACCGGTAAGAATGGATGGTTCACTTAATTTTCTTGAAAATGTCAATCTGTCGTGTGATGCTACAGGGCTTGATGTAAATTGCAAGGCACAGCTTGAGGATCTGACGATTAAATCCATTAATTCAAGAAAGATAAGTGTAAAGGCAATTGTGGCTTTGACGGTAACATGTGAGGAGATTAAGAATATTTCCATATCAACAGGAATTGAGGACGGTGACTGTAACGCAGAACTTTTGTTAAAGGATTTTGAATATGTGCAGGCTGACGTTAATATGAAAGATAACTTAAGAATTAAGGAAACTGTGTCAGTTCCTAATGGAAAGGCAGATATAGGAAGTCTTGTATGGGACGATGTAGATGTAAGAAATGTCAACACAAGAATGACAGAGGATGGACTAAGTGTAAGCGGTGAGCTGAATGTATTTATTATGTATATTGCTGATGATGAGGCAGGACAGGTGCAATGGTATGAAACAAGCACACCATTTACTGGAATAATAGATGTGAGCGGAGCAAATCCTGATGGAATATCGTATGTTGGTTACAATGTAATAAGTAAAAATGTAGAGGTAAGACCGGATTATGACGGCAATAACAGGGATGTTGCTGTTGAGCTGGTACTTGATATGGATATTAAATCTTATGAGGAGTGCAGTCGCAATGCTATGTGGGATATGTATATTCCGGGCTTTGATGTTGATATTAAGCAGGAAACACAGCAGTTAAAGAAGCTTATTATAAGAAACAATAATAAATGCAGGGTTTCAGGTAATGTCAAGGTAGAAGATTACATTAATCTTATGCAGATAGTCAATGCAACGGCTAATGTACAGATTGACAGTTACGAATGTATTCCTGAGGGAATAGAGATAATGGGTGCTGTGATAGTTAATATATTTTACATAACTTCTGATGATAATTCTCCAATGGGAAGCATTAATTCAGTAATTCCATTCACAACGGTAGTTGAATTAAAGGAATATAATAAGAATCTGATAGAATATACGATAAGACCGTCAATAGAACAGCTTCAGGCATCAATGAACAGCAGTGCACAGATTGAGGTTAAAGCAGTAATCGCATTGGATACGATTTGCTTTGAGCCATTTAATATTAATGTCATTGACGAGTGTGAGTGCAATAAGAGAGAAAATGTTGATTATTCGGCACTCCCTTCAATGGTGGGTTATATATCTGACGGTAAATGCACAGTATGGGATATAGCCAAGAAATATGACACAACAGGGGATTTGATGAGGGAGGAAAACAGCACTATACAAAGACTTGTTGATTCGGATATAATTCCAGCAGGAACAAAGCTTTTACTTGTGAGAAAAGCAATGGTATAATATGACTACTTCGTAGTCACTTAGAAGTTTCTTCGAAACTTCGGATGTGCTGAAAGGCTGCACGAAAATATGGTATAATATGACTACTTCGTAGTCACTTAGAAGTTTCTTCGAAACTTCGGATGCGTGGAAAAGCAACGCAGGACATATGGTATAATGAGCACAAAAGTGCTCATCTTAAAAGTTCCTTGCGGAACTTTGTATGTATTCATAAGGATTGCGTGAATTAGAAATGGAGATTAATATGAAGAATAAAGTACCAATGATTAACATTATCATTATTGCATTATTTAATTATGTATTCCTTGGTACAGAATATATGTATGATAATATGATGTTATATGTTATAAATTCAAATGGAGTAGTAAATGCACAGAATTATATTCTGGGTGTAAGTGTTGCCGGATTTCTTATGTATCCGTTGTTAAAGCGTGTATACAGAAAGAATAATAATATGCTGTTACTGCACATATTTAAAGTATGTGTAGTAATAACTGGCATAATATGTATAGCAGTTATGGGTACACACAGCTCTTATGTCTCAATATTCATAAGCGGTTGTGTATTCTTTGCTATAATGGGAATTGTAGGAAGTGCCGTGCACTATTCACTTGCAGTTAATATAAGCAACTATTCTATGCCGGTATCCTATGCGATAGGAATTGCATATGCACTTGGAGTGCTTATACAATTTATTGCTAATAATATCGTTAATAATAACTTAGCTGAAAGTATAATGCTGTGCGTGGGGCTTATAGTGCTTGTGTATTACGGCTTTGGAACTGACAGCATGGCTGCTAATAGTGCCAGAGCGGCTGATGGAAGAGCTTCGTATATTGTCTATAAGAATGAGAAAACGGCAGGGATAACGCTTATTATTATAGTTGCACTTATGACTTGTATATTTTCAACACTTGATAATGCCGTAACACTTGTACACGCGGAAGGAAGTGTCGATATTGGACAAACACCAAGAGTTATCCTTGCTGTAAGCGGTCTTGTTGCAGGATATGTGTTTGGAATTAATAAAGGAGCGTTTATTAATATTATTATGTACTGTGTAACACTTCTTTCAGTTATGTGTGTGGCAGTAATAGAACTTGGTGGTCCGTTTATGATAGGACTTGTTGCATTTTATATGTCGGCTGGATTTTTCGTTGTATACTTTACAACAATGTTTATTCAGTTCTCATACAATACAGATATTCCAGAATTATGGGCTGGAATGGGCAGGGCAGTCAATAATGCAGGAGCAGTTATAACAAGCTTTACATCAGTACTGCTTTTATCAAGTGCAAATACAATGATAATAAGCGTTGTCGCACTTGTTTTATTTGCATTAATAAGCGTTGCTATTTATGCTTATTCTACACAGCTTGTAATTAGTGTTAAAGAGCCGGTTAGTACTGAACCTGCTGTAAATTATAAATTAGAAAGATTTGTTCAGGCATATTCACTTACAGAGCGGGAAAAAGAGGTTCTTCAGGTATTAACAGAGTCGGACGGAAATGTATCCGAACTTGCCAGCACGCTGTGTATGTCAAGGTCTGCATTGTACAGGCACATTTCAGCTATCAATGAAAAGACCGATACAAGTTCAAGAATAGGACTTATACAGTTCTACTATTCGTGGAGTGAGAATTAGATTATCAATTAAAGAAAATAAAAAGGCAGGAATATGAGAAACTTTAAGTTATTGCTTAAGAGGTTCTTACTTTCCTGCCTTTGTTATTATAATATTATTCTGTGTTGGTTATGATTTATTCTGTGTCAGTGGATGTCTTCTTGGAAGCAAAATAATCATCGAACTTGTCCATAACAGCACTGTATGTATTCTTGCTTATGTCTGGAAGTTCTTTGCCCCATGATTTGGTTGCAAGCTTAAAGCCTTTTTCTACAGCGGCTTTCATCTTTTGCATCTTTTCTTCATCATCACCAGCAAGAGCCATTGCAAAATCAAAGATTCTTGATGATGTCTGTTTAACTCCCCAATATCCGTCCTCTGAAATATCTTCTTTAGCCTTGGCAATTGTATCAGCATCTGCTGTGAAGTTGCCGCTGGCAAGTGCTTTCCACATATCATCAGCAGTTCCGATTGTAATTCCCTGCTTTTCAAACATCTTGCTTACGAGTGACTGTAACTGCTGCATACGATTGTCAGAGTCAGCTTTTAACTGTGCTACTAAAGAAGGATTGGTTGACTTTGATGTAGCAGATGAAACAGTCTGGCCTTTAGAAGATTCATAAGTGGCAGCAGTATCTGAATAATTATTAGCAGAAGCTGTTCCTGATGTCTTGTTGTCTTTATTAGTCTGGCTGGCTGTTGAAGCATAGCCTGTGTAATAAGAATTAACTCCGTTTAATTCCATATTATTCCTCCGTTTCTGTGCATACGCACAATTTGTAATAATTAATAGTTAAATGCTTATAAAAGCAATCTGATAAAACCATCCGTGGCTTTATATATATAATCGGCTGTTTGTAAGGCTTTATTTACATATGTTCTTTATTTTTTCTGTATTTATTAGGTGAAATACCCTTGGTACGCCTGAAAGCATCGCCGAAATAATTACTGTCATTAAAACCACACTCAAATGCAATATCAGTTATTGATTTGTTAGTGTTAAGAAGAAGTTCGCAGGCGTGTTGTATGCGGACATTTATTATATATTCTTTAAAACCAAAGCCGGTAACGCTCTTGAATTTCTTTGAAAGATACGAACGGCTGAGATTGAATTTTTTCGCCACATCTTCAATG
>ENA-OPYX01000097-OPYX01000097.1-human-gut-metagenome-genome-assembly--contig:-NODE-97-length-46813-cov-4.132031_pt1 | contig 46813 bp, 46 predicted proteins | sample MGYA00242639_ERZ504486 | MGnify/ENA primary metagenome ERZ504486 (study PRJEB26092, sample SAMD00036296) | human gut metagenome | host: Homo sapiens | study: EMG produced TPA metagenomics assembly of... | reverse complement strand
GAACAAACGAATAGAAAAATACAAAAAAAGATGGTGTGCATAGAAAAACGACCGCACATTTTGTACGGTCGTTCATCAGCACCTCATTTTAGATATTTAACTTGTCTACTTGACAGGGGGCATATCATATTAGAGTGTCCTTTAATTGTATACCAAAGAATATCAAAGAAAATAATAAAATCACATTGGAGAACAATAGTAGATTTTATTATTGAAATGTTAAACAATGAACAATATGTATATTTGTTGGTAAAAATGGCTATAATTGGGCAATATGAAAACTTTTGCGGTGAGGTACATTGATGCATTAATTTATGGATATGATGAAGAAAATAAAGCCTTTCTGATGGCGGATTTTTTAAAAATGGAAAGTATTCAACATGTGAAGTTCCATATAAATTGATTGAAGAAGCAACAAAAAATTTTTCGGAGGAACAGGAGAAACATTGGATTTTTACAGCAGATATAATATTGTTAGAAGTGCCTGAAAGAGAACAACCACATTTTAGCTTGTTGAGATTTAGAGAGTCAATTGAATGCTATTTAAAAAGTGAACCTACCAGAGAATGGTATCATAGATCACAGAGATGTTATGTAAGATACCAGTATCGCTTAATATACGGAATGGACACTTATAAAATACTATATAATTATATAGAAAAGATTAAGCAGGAAAGAACATTATTACCGCATTGGAGACAGGTATTTCACTTATGGTATGAACATAAATGTAATATGTATAACAGAATAAAATATATAGAAAATAGGTATGGATTTTTTGTGACTGAGGACTATTCCAATAGATACTATAGAATTACAAAAAAAGCAGAGATGGTATTACTTTTACTTATAAAATACAATATAACGCAAAACGAAAAAATTGCTGATACAGTAAAGAAATATGTTGATGAAATATGTATGGAAGAACAAAAAATATTGGATAATATAATAAAGATACTTGCTAATTTAGAAGAGGATAGAAGAGGTCGTATTGACTGGTAATGGTATTCTATTACTTATTCGCTTTATATGGTTTAGAAAATAAGATTTTGCTGATAACTAGTGTATAGACACGTTGATATTTGAACTATTATTCTTTTCTTGATATAATTGCCATAGATGATAAAATATGTCTATGGAGGTTATTATTATGGCACGCCCTAAGAGAAATAAAGTTCAATTATCTGACGCCGATGTAAAAAAACTTAAAGGAATCCTGAAAAATAAGGATACATCTCAAAACCATTGCTAATCGTTGCCGGATTCTTTTGGCTCTGGATGAAAATCATCCGCCTGTACAAACCTATGATCAGTGTATGGATTTATTCTGCGTCAGCCGTGCCACTATATCAAATGTGGCAAAAACATTTGTCCGGGATGGCCTGGATGCAGTGCTTAAGATCAAACGGAACCTCAATTCCAACAATGCCCGCCGTAAAGTTGACGGGCGTATGGAAGCAAGAATTGTCGAAATCGCCTGCGGACCGGTTCCGGAAGGCCATTTCCGGTGGACAATCAGGCTTCTTGAGAATCAGGCAAAAATAGAATTTGATGAACCGATCAGCCGGGAAGCAATCCGCAGAACCTTAAAAAAAACCGGCTTAGACCTCACCGCAGCCAATACTGGTGCCTCCCAAACAAAGCAGACGCAGAATTCGTAGCGTGTATGGAAGATATCCTTGACGTTTATGAAATGCCTTATAATCCTGCAATTTCAGTAGTCTGCATGGATGAAAAGCCTTATCAGCTGCTGGGCGAGGTGCGGGATTCGTGGGCAATGCGTCCGGGGGACGACAAAAAGGTGGATTCTGAATATAGCCGCAACGGAACGTGCAGCATCTTTGCCTTTATCGAACCACTTGGAGGAATGCACCATGTAAGTGTACGGGAACACCGCACAGCAAAAGACTGGGCAGAGGAAATAAAGTATCTGTCTGATGTCATGTATCCCAGTGCTGAAAAGATTATTCTGGTAATGGATAATCTGAACACGCATGCACCTTCTTCCCTATACAAAGCATTTACAACAGAAAAAGCCCGGCGGATTTTAAAACGGCTTGAGATACATTATACACCCAAACATGGAAGCTGGCTTAATATTGCAGAAATTGAATTAAATGTAATGACACGGCAATGTCTTTCAAGACGAATCAGTTCCATTGAACATCTTCAAAGAGAACTATCCGTTTGGGAAAACGAATGCAACAGTAATCAAGCTGGCGTAAACTGGCATTAAAACAAAGGATGCGCGTATAAAGCTCACATCTTTGTATCCTAAGTTGTAATTAGGATACAAAGATTAGTTTAAATATAAATATGTCAATACACTAGCGAGAGTAAAAAATATAAAAAAACATGACGACTAAGTGAAAAAAGTGTGAAAATGACACCAAATCTAGGAAAGTGATATTTACTTTTGGGTGGCAAATCGTTTACAATATAGCCAACACAAAGAGCTGAGCAACTCGAAAATATGTATATTATATACATATGCTGTTTGGCAAAAAAACTTGTAAAAAGATACTTTTACCAAGAAAGTGATCAAAAAGAAAGGTGGGAATTGTTTATGAAAACAAGAAAACTGATGGCAATGGCAATGGCAGGAGCAATGGCACTGCCGACATGTACTGCATTTGCAGATTCCGCAGAGGAGCCAGTTAAGCTGACTGGTCTGTTTATCTCACATTCGCTTACCAAGAGTTTAAACGATATGCAGTGGCTGCAGGAGATTGAGGAGAAGGCAGGTGTTGAGGTCGAGTGGGAGCAGATCTACACCGATTGGGATCAGACAAAGTCTACCAGATTTGCATCTGGAGATATTCCGGATATCCTGATCAATGCAACAGCTGATTCAGATTATGCAACTTATGAGGGTCTGTTCATGGAACTGACTGATTTGATTGATCAGTATGCACCAAACGTACAGGCAATGTTCGAGGAAGAGCCTGATACACTTGCACTTGCAAAGACCTATGAGGGTGAGATTTATGCACTGCCTAAGTTCCAGGGCAAGTGGCCGGATTGTAATGGTGTTATGTTCATTAACAAGACTTGGCTGGACAACTTAGGACTTGAGGTTCCGACTACTCTCGGCGAGTTAAAGGACGTTTTAGTTGCATTCCGTGACAACGATGCAAACGGCAACGGTGATGCTTCTGATGAGATTCCGATGGACTTCAACGACTGGTTCGGCGCCGCTTACTCTCTTACAAACTTGATCGGTTCCTATGGCATTCAGTTAACCAACTGGGGTACTGATGGTTACTTTGTAGAAGATGGACAGGTTAAAAACTACGCAGTAGATGAGAGATATAAGGCATTAATTTCTTATCTGGCTGATCTGTATTCCGAAGGTCTGATCAATGAGAATGCAATCACAAATGACTACTCCATGTTCCAGTCTCTGTCAAGAGGTGATGAGAATGGTGATGCACTTGTTGGTGTTGTATTAGGATGGGAAGAAACTGATAAGTTTGGACCGACCTTACATGATCAGTATGTTCCATGCGGACCGTTCGCAGACGATGTGGATGATCTTGGAACAGACGAACCACGTTGGACTTATGATTACTCTGGTCTGAATATGAGCTCTAATCGTATCTGTATGAGTGCAAACTGCGCAAATCCAGAAGCAGCAATGAAGTTCATGAACGAGTTTTATGATTCAGAAGTTTCTGTAGAGGTTCTGTTTGGTGGTATCAGTGATGGTTGTCTTGAGAAGACTGGCGACGATTCCTATAAGGTTCTTGATCCGCTTGATCCAGATACCGACTCAGGTACATGGAAGTGGACCAGCAGCATGGCTGATAATGGCCCGATGTACATCAGAAGAGCAACTACCATCGATATGGCACAGGATATGACTTATGCACTGGAAGAAAGAGAGCAGTATAAGGAAGCTATTGCAAGAATCGACATGGATAAGGAATACTATCCGCAGATGCTGATGAAGTACACATCTGAAGATCAGAACAACATGGCAGTTACACAGGCAAATGTTAGCAACGTTACTGAAGCTTACTGGGGTCTGTGGCTGACTGGTGAGTCTAATATTGAAGATGATTGGGATTCTTATGTAGAGGAAGTAAATGCAGCAGGTCTGCAGGATATCCTTGCTATTCGTCAGGCATCTTATGATTCTTGGAAGGCTCAATAATTGAAGGCTTGATTGAAAAAATAAGCAATAAAATCAGATGGTAAAAAGGGCGGGGGCGGAGCAATCCGCACCGCCTCTTTTTAAAAAAAACAAATTGGTTCAGAACAATGGAAGGGAGGAACATCATGGCAAGGAAAAAGTGGCAACCGGAAAGAAAAAAAGTATTGGCTGGTATTTAGCCCATGATTGGCAGCTGTGGGTCATGCTGCTTCCGGCAATTATTTATATATTTATTTTCTGCTATGTTCCTATGTACGGTGTACAGCTGGCATTTCGTGAGTACGATTTCAAGTCTGGTATTTACGGTGGAAAGTGGGTTGGCTTTAAATATTTTAAACAGTTTTTTGATAGTGCAATGTTCGGAACAACACTGCGCAACACATTTGTAACGGCAGCACTCAGTATTGTTTTAGGATTTCCAGCTCCGATTGTGCTTGCAATGATTATAAACCAAATTCGTCAGAAGAAATGGAAGAGAATTGTTCAGACAACGGTTTATATTCCATACTTTATTTCAACGGTTGTTATGGTTTCTATCTTAAATATTATGTTAGCAAGCAAGGGTGGCGTAATCAGTGAAGCAATGAAGGCAATTCACCTGATTCCCAAAAAAGCTAATTTGTTCAGTAATGATTACTTTGTATGGGTATATGTATTCTCCGGTGTCTGGCAGAGCATGGGATGGAACAGTATCATTTACATAGCAGCTCTTTCTTCTGTTGATACACAGCTGTATGATGCATGTAAGATAGATGGAGCAAACCGTTGGCAGACCATCGTACACATCGACTTCCCGGCACTTATTCCAACAATTGTTATTTTGCTTATCATGAACATGGGTGGTATTTTAAATGTCGGCTTTGATAAGATTTATCTGATGCAGAACACACTAAATAAAAAGACCTCAGAGGTTATTTCAACATATGTATATACGGTTGGTATTAAATCATCTCAGTTCTCGTTTGGTTCAGCAGTAGGATTGTTCACAAATGTAATCAACTTTGCATTCTTAATGTTGACAAACTGGCTGGGTAAGAAACTGACCGGTACAGGTCTGATGTAAGGAGGTGTGAGTATGGCAGCAAAAAAAGGAAAAGAGATTCGTGAGCGTCATGCTTCGGACCGAATTTTCAATGCAGCAGTAATTATTTTAAGTATTACGACATTTATTGTAATTGCCTATCCACTTTGGTTTATCGTGATTGCGTCAATCAGTAATTCAAACATGGTTAATCAGGGAAAGGTTATTTTGTGGCCAGTAGATATTCGTTTTTACGGTTATCAGCAGATTTGGGAAGATTCCCGTATCTGGACTGGCTATCTGAATACATTGATTTATGTAGTAGTCGGAACCGTTCTGAATCTGGTGGTAACACTTCCAGCAGCGTATGCGCTGTCCAGACCGGACTTTAAGGCTCGTAATGCGGTCATGATGTATTTCGTTTTTACGATGTATTTCTCTGGTGGTCTTGTTCCGTTGTACATGACGATCAAGAGCATTGGTTTTATTGGAAACAGATGGATTATGATTCTGATGGTACTTGTCAATACCTATAACTTGATTATTGCAAGAACCTTTATTCAGAATACAATACCAAACGATTTGTATGAGGCAGCACAGCTAGATGGCTGCAGTCACTTTACATTCTTAGGAAAGGTTGTCCTTCCACTTTCTAAGGCAATTATTTCTGTAGAAGTTCTTTACTATGCAGTTTATCATTGGAATGATTATTTTACTGCATTGATGTATACCAATAATGTTGCAAAGATTCAGCCATTACAGACAGTTCTGCGTAGCATTCTTCTTTTGAATGAGTCATATGCAAATGGTAATGGTGGTGTACAGGGTGGCTACGGCCAGTCATCAGCCGACCAGGTTAAGTACGCAGTTATCATCGTATCAACTGTACCGATCTTGTGTGTATACCCATTCGTACAGAAGTATTTCGAGAAGGGTGTCATGATCGGTGCTGTAAAGGGCTAAAAGGGACAATAAAAAAGACTGAAACAGACAACAAAATAGTAAGATGAGAATATGGTATTTGAAAACAAAACAAACGTGGGCAAATACCATATTTTTTAAAATAAAGTAACTACAAAATGAAAAAATAGTCATATTAAGAGGCGTGATTCGATGAGAAATTGTATATGGTTGATTAGAAAGAGCATGAAGGTATGTCCACAGAGACTGCCAGCAATGCTACTAGTGGCATTGTTAGATGGCGTCAATGCAGTGAATATTATTTTGTTTTACAAATATGCAGTGCAGGCATTGTATCAGAAAGACGTGTTAAAGCAGATGGCAATCGTGGTTTTAATTTATCTGGCAATACACTGCATTCATAGCGTCGTGAACAACTATCTGACGCAAGTAAAATATCCAATTTGGAACGAAACAATTAAGCAGTCTTTGTCAAAGGAAATTTATCAAAAATATCAATCTTTATCGGCAGATACGGTGCAGGAACCGAAATTTTTTGATTCCTATAAAAAGGCATTAGACGAGTCTGATATGAGAACGGAAGCCGTGTTAAACACCATTCAGGCAGTGCTTGGAAATTTATTTTCTGCATTTGGAATCATTGCGGTTATCGCATCAATGAACTGGATTTTAGTGCTGCTTGCCATCATTCCAGTCTGCACATCTGCACTGGTAAATTTGAAGATCGTGAAAATGAGATATCAGTACAACATGTCCTGTGTGAAGCCAAACCGTATGGCAGAGTACATCATAAGATTATTTTATCAACCAGAATATCGTGAGGAGATTCGCCTTCATGATAATGCACTTTTGCAGAAGTATTACCATGATGCCGTGGACGAGTTGAGCAGCCAAACAAGAGCGCAGATGCCAAAAATTGTTTTGATATCGGCATCGGGTGCAAATTTGTTTTCTTTAATTAACTATGGAATTCCAATGCTGGTATTAGGTTGGCAGGTCTTTCATGGAATTACGACAATCGGTGAGTTTTCAACAGGTGTGATCGGCGTATCGAATTTGAGCAGCTGTCTGTTTGGCATTTGGTGTATCATTCCAGGAATACGTGAGCAGTCGCTGTATATTGAAAATTTAAAAACATTTTTAATGATAGAAAACGAAAAAGAAGGAACATGCAAACTTGAGTCAGGTATGCATGAAATTACTTTAAAAAATGTGCATTTCCATTACAGCGCTAACGCTGCGCGTGAGGTGACAAATGGAATTAACCTACATATCGAAAAGGGTGAGAAAATTGCATTTGTCGGCGAAAACGGAGCAGGAAAAACGACATTAGTTAAGTTGATTGAAGGTCTGTATCATCCGACAGAGGGTGAAATATTGGTTGATGGTACGCCAATTGAGCAGCTAGATAAACAGTCGCTACGATGTAGCATTGCCACTGTCATGCAAAAACCAGTCCATTATTCATTCTCTATTGCCGAAAATATCTTAATGAGAGAAATCCAAAGTGATGCAGATCGAGAGCAGGTTCAGCAGGTGCTCGAAGAGAGCGGACTATGGGATCGGGTGTCAAAGCTTCCAAAAGGAATGGACAGTGTGCTAGGAAAGGAATTTGACGAGGATGGAATTGAGCTTTCAGGAGGAGAAAGCCAAAAGCTAGCCATTGCACGGGCTCTGTATGAAAATGCAGGCGTGTTAATTCTTGATGAACCGGCAAATAGTCTTGATCCATTGGCAGAGGCAGAGATGTATGAGCGCATGTTTGCAGCAGGAAAAGACAGAACAATGATTTTAATTTCGCATCGTCTGTATTCGACGAGAAAGGCAGATCGCATCTGCTATATTGAAAATGGAAAAATTGTCGAGGAAGGCACGCACGAAGACCTCATGAGAGCAAATGGAAAATATGCGTCAATGTACCAGCTACAGGCGAGTTTGTATGAAGGTGCAACTAAAAAATTTATCAGCAGATGAAATTGAGGTATTAGAAGGTTTTTTTAGGGCAGAATTTTCATGGACAAAAAAGTATCACCATCAGTGCAGAGCGCTTTGCAAATGCACTAGAAAATAGCCGATATATGGATACAGAATGTTATGAAAAATGTATCTCAGATGAGCTGATTTCAGATGTTAGGTTAAAGCAGCTTGAGCGTATCACAGACGAGCGATTGCTAAGTGCTGTACAGATGATGAGGCGAGAGAAAAAATCTGGTTATCAGGAGGGCATTTTGTAAAGAAACAACTTGTCAATACGAGGGTACAAGTTGTAAAATTGAGATAACAAATAGAAATACAAGGGAGGCTTGTTATGGCAAAATTACATATTCGTCCGGACGTTGTTAAGGGACATATCAATCCTGAAATTCAGGGACATTTTTCTGAGCATCTTGGACGCTGCATCTATGAGGGTCTTTATGTAGGAGAAAATTCTCCGATTCCGAACACAAACGGAATGAGAAATGACGTAGTTGAGGCACTTAAGGAGATTCATATTCCTGTACTTCGCTGGCCGGGTGGCTGCTTTGCAGACGAATATCATTGGAAGGATGGTATTGGACCAAAGGAAAATAGAAAGAAAATGATTAATACCCATTGGGGCGGTGTTGTTGAGGACAACAGCTTTGGTACACACGAGTTTATGGAACTGTGCCGTCAGCTTGGATGCAAGACTTACATCAACGGAAATGTAGGAAGCGGTACTGTTCAGGAAATGTCTGAATGGGTTGAATATATGACATTTGATGGTGTATCACCAATGGCAGATCTTCGTGCAAAGAACGGTCATGAAAAGCCGTGGAAGGTTGACTATTTTGGTGTCGGCAACGAGAACTGGGGCTGCGGCGGAAATATGCTGCCAGAGCAGTATGGTATGATGTATCGCCGTTACCAGACATATGTGAGAAATTATAATAATGCAACACCAGTTGCAAAGATTGCCTGCGGTTCAAATGTCGATGATTACGAGTGGACAGAGAAGGTATTAGAGACAACAAATCGCCGCATGCCAAAGGAAGCTCACGGTGCAATGGATGGTCTGTCTCTTCATTATTATACACATCCAGGCGGATGGGAGAATAAGGGAAGTGCAACAGACTTCACTGAGACCGAGTGGTATGAAACAATGAAGCGTACATATTACATGGAGGAGCTTGTGACACGTCACGGTGCAATCATGGATAAGTACGACCCAGAAAAGAAAGTCGGCATGATCGTTGATGAGTGGGGCTGCTGGTTTGATGTAGAGCCAGGCACAAACCCAGGCTTCTTATATCAGCAGAATACAATGCGTGATGCGCTTGTTGCAGGAATTAACTTAAATATCTTCAATAAACATTGTGACCGCGTTAAGATGGCAAATATCGCACAGATGGTTAATGTACTTCAGTCTGTAATTCTCACAGATGGTGAGCGTATGATTAAGACACCAACCTGGTTTGTATTTTATCTGTATCAGGCTCATCAGGATGCTGAGCTTCTTGACAGTACACTTGAGACAGCAATGGTTGGACCAGAGGGTCATCAGGCACCTAACATGACAGAGTCTGTATCAATGGGCAAGGATGGAAAGATGCACATCACACTGACAAACGAGTCTGTAAGCGAGGATTACCCAATTGATGTAATCTTAGACAGTGGCAAGGCAGCAGCAGTTGAGGGTATGATCTTAACTGGTGAGATGCATGAACATAACACCTTTGATAATCCAGAGCAGGTAAAGTGCACATCATTCGATGATGTTAAGCTGACAGATGATGGACTTAAGCTTACACTTCCAAAGTGCAGTGTTCTTCATCTTACTGTAACTGTAGAATAAGTCAAAGCGGGGTATCAGTAATGGATGAGAAAACAAACTGGCAGTCACTTGAAAAAAATGGACCTATCACCGAGTATAATGAACCTTTCATTGAGCAGCGTGCTGATCCATTTGTGTGCAAGGCTGCCGATGGCACCTATTATTTTACTGCATCCTACCCGGCTTATGACCGTATTCTACTTCGAAGCAGCAAGACTTTAAATGGTTTAAAGAATACAAAGGAGCGTCAGATTTGGGTAAAGCATGAGCATGGTCTTATGAGCTGCCATATCTGGGCGCCAGAGCTTCATTTTGTCTATGGAAAATGGTATATCTATTTTGCAGCAGGTGAGGCAGAGGATGTGTGGAAGATTCGTCCATATGTACTTGAGTGCGATGGTGATCCGATGACAGGCGAGTGGAGCGAGCTTGGTCCTATGAAGGGCTGTGATGATGATCCATTTTCCTTTACAGATTTTTCACTGGATGCAACAATCTTTGAGCACAAGGGTGATTATTATTATGTTTGGGCACAGAAGGCATCTAACATTTCCAATCTTTATATTGCAAAAATGGCAGCACCAAATAAGTTAGCAACTGTAATGGAGATGATTACAACGCCAGATTATGATTGGGAGCGCATTTTGTTTTGGGTAAATGAAGGACCGGCAGTGTTAAAGCATGGTGGAAAGATCTGGCTTACATTTTCTGCCAGCGGAACAGGCTCCTGCTATTGTGTTGGTCTTTTAAGCGCTGATGAAAATGCAGATCTGCTTGATCCGGCTTCCTGGACAAAGGAGCGTATGCCAGTACTTAAAACAGATCAAAAGAAGGGTCTGTATGGACCAGGACATAACAGCTTTACAACTGATGAAGATGGCAATGATATCATGGTCTACCATGCAAGAACATATGATGGCATCAAGACAAAGGATCCGCTGTATGATCCAAATCGTCATGCTCATCTGTTAAAGGTGCAGTACGACGAAAATGGACGTCCAATCTTTGATTATCAGAAGCATTAATTAAAAATTAGTAAAAAGACAGAATACGTTACTAGAAAGGACTGGTTTTTAAATGAAAACAGGAAAAAATTATAAGTTTTGGTTTTGCACCGGATCTCAGGATCTGTATGGTGACGAGTGCTTACAGAAGGTAGCAGAGCATTCCAAGATTATTGTAGAGAAGTTAAATGAGTCTGGAAATCTTCCATTTGAGGTTGTTTGGAAGCCAACATTGATTACAAACGAGCTGATTCGTCGTACCTTTAACGAGGCAAATATCGATGATGAGTGTGCAGGTGTGATCGTTTGGATGCACACATTCTCTCCGGCAAAGTCTTGGATTCTTGGTCTTCAGGAGTACAGAAAGCCATTGCTTCATCTTCATACTCAGTTTAACATGGAAATTCCATATGACACAATCGATATGGATTTCATGAATGAAAACCAGTCCGCACATGGTGACAGAGAGTTTGGTCATATGGTAACACGTATGGGCATTGAGCGTAAGGTTGTAGTTGGTCACTGGTCTGATGAGAAGCTTCAAAAGAAGATCGGCAGCTGGATGCGCACAGCAATTGGTGTTGTAGAGAGCAGTCATATCCGCGTTATGCGTGTTGCTGATAACATGAGAAATGTTGCAGTAACAGAGGGTGATAAGGTAGAGGCTCAGTTAAAGTTTGGCTGGGAGATTGATGCTTATCCAGTAAACGAGATTGCAGAATCTGTAGCTGCTGTATCCGAATCAGACACAAATGCACTGGTGGATGAATATTATAGTAAGTACAATATTCTTCTGGAGGGAAGAGATCCGGCAGAATTTAGAAAGCATGTAGCAGTTCAGGCACAGATTGAGCTTGGTTTTGAGCGATTCCTTGAGGAAAAAAATTATCAGGCAATTGTAACTCACTTTGGTGATCTGGGTGCTTTAAAGCAGCTGCCAGGTCTTGCAATTCAAAGACTTATGGAAAAAGGATATGGCTTTGGTGCAGAGGGTGACTGGAAGGTTGCCGCAATGGTACGCCTGATGAAGATCATGACTTCTGGAATGAAGGATGCAAAGGGAACCTCCATGCTTGAGGATTACACCTACAACCTTGTTCCAGGCAAGGAAGGCATCTTAGAGGCTCATATGCTTGAGATCTGCCCATCTATCGCAGACGGTCCGATCAGCATCAAGTGCCAGCCGCTGTCCATGGGCGACAGAGAAGATCCGGCGCGTCTTGTATTTACTTCTAAGGAAGGAACAGGTATTGCAACTTCCTTAGTAGACTTAGGAGATCGCTTCCGCTTGTTAATCAACACAGTTGACTGCAAGAAGGTAGAAAAGCCGATGCCAAAGCTTCCAGTAGCAACAAACTTCTGGACACCACAGCCAGACCTTATTACAGGAGCAGAGGCATGGATCTTAGCAGGCGGTGCTCATCATACAGCATTCACCTACGACCTCACAGCAGAGCAGATGGGCGACTGGGCAGAAGCAATGGGAATCGAGCCTGTCTACATCGACAACGAGACAACCATTCGCAATCTGAAGAAGGATCTGATGCTGGGAAATCTTGTATATAGAAAGTAAATATGATTAAGGGTTCATGGGTCGTAACCTAGCCCTGTGAATAAGAAATAGTTCGCGGATAATCCAATATTCACGGCCAAGCCCGAAGGTGAATGGATTTCACGAGACGGACACTTGAAGCAGGTCTTTCAAAATAATGTATAATGAGAAAGAATATAACAGGAACCTGCGGAATTTGGTCCGTCGACGAAACCATTACACCGAAGGCTTTAGAAATATAGTCCCGTGAATAAGAAAAAATATAGAAAAAGTAGGAGCTGTCAAGAAAAAACACTTGACAGCTCCTCTTTTTTCGTGTATAGTAGCGAAGGTGATGTTTGATGGAAAAGATTGTAGAACGCAATATGCTGTATGATTTCTATGGTGAGCTGCTTACGCCGCATCAGCAGGAAATCTACGAAAGTATTATTTTTCAGGATCTGTCGCTGAGTGAAGTGGCAGAGATCCACGGCATCAGCAGGCAGGGAGTTCATGATCTGGTAAGGCGCTGTGACAAGCTGCTGGAAGGTTATGAAAACAAACTGCATCTGGTAGAGCGCTTTGTGACACTCAAATCTTCTGTAAGCGAATTAAGAGAACTTACAAAAGCATATGAGAAGAGCAGAGACGATAAGCTGTTTGGACAGATTGACAGGCTTTGCCAGACAATACTCGAAGAGCTGTAACTGTAAAGTTAAAGGCAGAAAGGAGCTGCAAAAGTGGCATTTGAGAGCTTATCTGAAAAGCTTCAGAACGTATTTAAAAATCTGCGCGGCAAGGGCCGTCTGACAGAAGCGGATGTAAAGGCTGCTTTGAAGGAAGTAAAGATCGCGCTCCTCGAGGCGGACGTTAACTTCAAGGTAGTAAAAAACTTCGTAAAGTCAGTCCAAGAACGCGCAATCGGACAGGATGTTATGAATGGTTTAAATCCTGGACAGATGGTAATAAAGATTGTAAACGAAGAGCTTGTTTCCCTGATGGGATCTGAGACAACAGAGATTGCACTGATGCCTGGAAATCAGGTGACAGTCATCATGATGATTGGTCTTCAGGGTGCTGGTAAGACAACTACCGCAGCAAAGATTGCAGGAAAGCTGAAGATGAAAGGCAGACAGCCACTTTTGGTTGCTTGTGATATTTATCGTCCGGCGGCAATCAAGCAGTTGGAAGTTAACGGTGAAAAACAGGGTGTTGAGGTGTTCTCGATGGGAACAAATCACAGTCCGGTTGACATTGCAAAGGCAGCAATCGAGCATGCAAAGAATAACGGACAAAACGTGGTCATCCTTGATACCGCAGGCCGTCTGCAGATTGATGAATCCATGATGCAGGAGCTTGTAGATGTGAAAGAGGCAGCTGGCGTTACGCAGACATTGCTCGTCGTAGATGCGATGACTGGACAGGAAGCAGTTAACGTGGCAACTACCTTCAATGACCGTATCGGCGTAGACGGAGTAATCCTGACAAAGCTTGATGGCGACACCAGAGGTGGTGCAGCGCTTTCTATTCGTCAGGTGACGGGAAAGCCGATTCTTTATATTGGTATGGGCGAAAAGCTCTCTGATTTGGAACAGTTTTATCCAGATCGCATGGCATCACGTATCCTTGGCATGGGAGATGTCATGAGCCTTATTGAAAAGGTTGAGGCACAGGTCGATGCTGAGAAAGCAAAGGAGATGGAGCAGAAGCTTCGCAAAGCATCCTTTGATTTAAACGACTATCTGGATCAGATGGAACAGATGAAAAACATGGGTGGTCTTAGTAAGATCATGGAGATGCTTCCGGGCATGGGCATGAATTTAAATGCAAAAAATATGCCGGACATGGATGAGAGTGAGAAGCAGATGGAAAAAATCCAGGCAATCATTCGTTCCATGACTATGAAGGAGCGAACCAATCCAGATATCATCAACGCATCCAGAAAAAACCGCATTGCAAAAGGTGCAAGAGTCGATGTTGTAGAGGTCAATAGACTGTTAAAACAGTTTGACCAGAGCCGCAAGCTCAATGAAGCTAGATGCCGGCATGATGGCAAGCAGGCAAAAAAAGGAAGATTTAAACTGCCTTTTAATAAATAATTAATTTAAATAATTGGAGGAATTTTACAATGGTAAAGATTAGATTAAAGAGAATGGGACAGAAGAAGGCTCCTTTCTACAGAGTAGTAGTTGCAGATCAGAGATCTCCAAGAGATGGAAGATTCATCGCAGAAATCGGTTACTATGATCCAACTAAGGAACCAAGCGTAATCAAGTTTGACGAAGAGGCTGCTAAGCAGTGGCTTGCAAACGGTGCTCAGCCGACAGATACAGTTGCAAAGTTATTAAAGGTTGCTGGTATTGAGAAATAATTAAGAGTGCCGAATCCTTTTATCAAATGTTGCGGGCGCAGCAGAAATGAGAGAGATGTATGAAGGGACTATTAGAAGTTATCGCTAAGTCACTTGTTGACAACCCAGATGAAGTTGTGGTTACTGAAAAGGAAACCGAGAAGGGACTTGTGCTTGAGCTGAAGGTAGCGCCTAGTGATATGGGCAAAGTTATCGGTAAGCAGGGCAGGATCGCAAAAGCAATCCGTTCTGTGGTAAAAGCTGCTGCATCAAGAGAAAACAAGCAGGTTAGTGTAGAGATTGAGTAATCAAAAACGTGTACTTCAGAGATGGGGTGCACGTTTTATTTTTAAAATGTATGAGTTATATGAGCTGTAATGCTATCATAGGAGAAAATATGGAAGATTTATTGCGTGTAGGTGTGATTTCCTCCGCTCATGGAATTAAGGGAGAAGTTAATGTATTCCCGACAACTGACGAGCCGGAAATGTTTGAGCATTGGAAGACACTGCGTCTGGTTGAAAAGAAACAAAGTCGTCTGATTCATGTGCGCGGTGCAAAGTATTTTAAAAACATGGTCATTCTTTCTATTGAGGAGATTGCAGACCGAAATCAGGCGGAGCTTTTGCGTCAGGCAGAGCTTTATATAACAAGAGATCAGGCAGCCCCGTGTGGTGAAAATGAGAATTTTATTACTGATTTAATTGGACTCCGTGTAGTTGATGAAAATAAAGAAGAGCTTGGCAAGTGCACTGATGTGTTTCAGACGGGCGCAAATGATGTCTATGAGATAGAGCTTTTAGATGGAAGAAAGGTGCTTTTCCCAGCTATTCCTTCCTGTATCTTAGATGTTGATTTGGAAAAAGGCATAATGACAGTTCATGTTATGGCTGGACTAATTGACTAAGCTATGACTATGAAAAGAAAGAGGTAATTCCATGCATTATTATGTGCTGACGTTGTTTCCAGAGATGATTACAAACGCCTGCGGCGAGAGTATTCTTGGACGCGCATCCCAAAAGGGATTGATTTCAGTGGAGGCTATTAATATACGTGACTATTCCACAAATAAACATAACCGTGTCGATGATTATCCATATGGCGGCGGCGCTGGAATGGTAATGCAGCCTATGCCAGTGTACGATGCCTGGAAGGATCTGACAGAGCGCATTGGGAAAAAGCCGCGTGTGCTGTTTATGACACCTCAGGGAAAACCATTTTCTCAAAAGCTGGCAGAAGAATATGCAAAGGAAGAAGATTTGATATTCCTTTGCGGTCATTACGAGGGAATTGACCAGCGTGTGCTTGATCTCATTGTGACAGATGAAGTTTCAGCAGGTGATTTTGTGCTTACAGGCGGTGAACTACCAGCGATGATGATGATTGACTGTATTTCGCGTCTTGTGCCAGGTGTACTGAATAACGAAGCATCTGCGCAGGATGAGTCATTTGAAGGAAATTTGCTGGAGTATCCACAATATACAAGACCAGAAGTTTTCATGGGCGAGTCAGTTCCGCCTGTACTTCTATCAGGTCATCATGGCAATATTGATAAGTGGAGAACGTGAGCAGTCAATTCTTCGGACAGCAAAAAAACGCCCAGATCTCCTTAAGAATGCTGAGCTTACACAAAAAGAGAAGAATTGGCTTCGGGAACAGCTAATTGAAAAAAAATCAAAAAAGCTGAAAAACACTTGACAACTGATACAAAGTGCGGTATACTGCTAGTGTTGTCAATAAACAGGAAAGCAGAGGATTCACTCTCACCTTAGCGCAAAGGCGTCTCGGGTTGATATTTAAGTTCACATATCGTATTTTGCATATTTGTGTATCTTAATGGTGGATCGTCGCGGTCCATCATTTTTTTGCGTAAAGCAGTTCACAACATTTTTCGATGGGGGTACAAAACAATTAGCAGTTTAATGATTAATGAGCAGATCCGTGACAAAGAAGTCCGGGTAATTGGTGAGGAAGGACAGCAGCTTGGAATTATGTCCTCCAGAGATGCCATGAAACTGGCAAAGGATGCCGGTTTAGATTTGGTAAAGATTGCACCAACGGCTAAGCCGCCGGTATGCAAGATTGTTGATTATGGCAAGTTCCGTTATGAGCAGGCCAGAAGAGAAAAGGAAGCCAAGAAGAAGCAGAAAGTCATTGAAGTAAAGGAACTGAGATTGTCTCCGAACATCGATACAAATGATCTGAATACAAAGGTGAACAATGCGCGAAAGTTCCTGGAAAAGGGCGATAAGGTAAAAGTTACCTTACGTTTCCGCGGCAGAGAGATGGCCCATATGGGTGCTTCCAAACATATACTGGATGACTTTGCTGAAAACCTCAAGGATATCGCATCGGTTGAGAAACCGCCGAAGTTAGAGGGTAAGAGCATGAGTCTGGTATTGGCAAAAAATATCAAGTGATTGACAGGAGGAAATTATAATGCCAAAGGTAAAAACAAGCAGAGCAGCTGCAAAGCGTTTTAAGAAAACAGGTACAGGCGAGTTAAAGAGAATGAAGGCATACAAGAGCCATATCTTAACAAAGAAGTCTACTAAGAGAAAGAGAAATCTTAGAAAGGCTGCTATGACAGATAGTACCAACGTAAAGAACATGAAGAAGATTTTACCTTATTTATAATTTTGTGATTTTATAAGTAAGTTTGGGAAACATTTCTGCACAGGATTCGCGAGAATCCTCATCGTTTAGGAGGAGATAGATATGGCAAGAATTAAAGGCGGTATGAACGCTAAGAGAAAGCACAACAAAGTGTTAAAGCTGGCAAAGGGTTACAGAGGAGCCAGATCTAAGCAGTATAGAGTAGCAAAGCAGTCTGTTATGAGAGCATTAACAAGCTCTTACGCAGGAAGAAAGCAGAGAAAGAGACAGTTCAGACAGCTGTGGATCACCCGTATCAACGCAGCAGCTAGAATGAACGGTCTGTCTTACAGCAAGTTTATGTACGGCTTAAAGAGCGCTGACATCCAGTTAGACAGAAAGATTCTGGCTGATATGGCTGTTAATGATCCAGCTGGATTCGCAAAGCTGGCTGAGACTGCAAAGAGCAAGCTTGCTTAATTAGCAGTTGATCAAACCGCATATTGTGTATAAAAATTCAGGGAGAGCTTTGGCTCTCCCTTTTTGTGATGTTTTTGTGAAAATTACTTACTTTTCGCTCGTTTTTTTATATTATTTGTGGAATATGAAAGGTTGATTTCAAATCCAAAGCTATGATATACTTCTATTGAATATACTTACAATTCACGCGTTTTGTGAAGGGTAATTACAAATCAAAGGAGAATGATATGAGCGTCAGAAGAATCTTCGCGGAGAAGAAGGAACCTTATGCAGTAAAAGCACAGGAGCTTATGGAAGAGATGAGCAGCTATCTTGACATTCACGATGCCAAGAAGGTGCGTGTGCTGATCCGTTATGATGTTGAAAACCTTTCGGATGAGACTTATGAAAAGAGTAAGGGAACTATTTTTTCGGAGCCGCCGGTCGATGATCTTTATGAGGGCACCTTCCCTCATGAGAAGGATGATATTATTTTTTCAGTAGAGTATCTTCCGGGACAGTTTGATCAGAGAGCAGACTCGGCAGAGCAGTGTGTAAAGCTGTTAAAGGAAGATGAACAGCCGATTATCCGTTCAGCAACCACATATGTGATCAGCGGTGCACTTACAAGTGAGGAAGTTGCTAAGCTGAAGAATCACTGTATTAACCCAGTTGATTCAAGAGAAGCATCGGAGGAAATTCCGCAGACACTGAACATGGTACATCCAGAGCCAGAAGATGTAAAAATTCTGGAAGGCTTTTCCAAGATGAATGAGAAGGATCTGAAGGCGCTCTATGATTCCTTTGGTCTTGCTATGACCTTTAAGGATTTCCTTCACATCCAGAAGTATTTCCACGATGAGGAAAAGCGTGATCCGTCCATGACTGAAATTCGTGTACTTGATACATACTGGTCTGATCATTGCCGTCATACAACCTTCCAGACAGAGTTAAAGAACGTTACATTTGAGGAAGGATATTATCGTCCGGTAATCGAGAAGACATACGATGAGTATGAGACTGCTCATAAAACATTGTTTGAAGGCAGAAATGACAAATTTATCAGTCTGATGGATCTGGCTCTTATGGGTATGCGTCAGTTGAAGAAGCAGGGAAAGCTTCAGGATCAGGAAGAAAGTGATGAGATTAATGCATGTTCTATCGTAGTACCTATTAAGGTAGACGGCAAGGAAGAAGAGTGGCTGATCAACTTTAAGAATGAGACACATAACCATCCTACTGAGATTGAGCCATTTGGAGGCGCTGCAACATGTCTTGGCGGTGCAATCCGTGACCCGCTTTCCGGACGTACCTATGTATATCAGGCAATGCGTGTGACTGGTGCTGCAGACCCGACACGTCCGCTTTCTGAGACACTTCCTGGAAAACTTCCTCAGAAGAAGCTTGTTCGTACAGCAGCAGCTGGTTATAGCTCTTATGGAAATCAGATTGGTCTTGCAACTGGTTATGTAAAGGAAATTTATCATCCAAATTATGTGGCAAAGCGTATGGAGATCGGTGCTGTTATGGGTGCAGCTCCAAGACGTGCAGTAATCCGTAAAAATTCTGATCCAGGCGATATCATTATTTTGCTTGGCGGACGTACAGGAAGAGATGGCTGCGGTGGTGCAACTGGTTCTTCTAAGGCTCACACACAGTCTTCTATCGAAACATGTGGTGCAGAGGTTCAAAAGGGTAATGCACCGACTGAGAGAAAATTACAAAGACTGTTCCGTCGTGAGGAAGTCAGCCATCTGATTAAGAAATGTAACGACTTTGGTGCCGGCGGTGTATCTGTAGCAATTGGAGAGCTGGCAGACGGTCTTGTTGTTGAGCTTGATAAGGTTCCAAAGAAGTATGCAGGCCTTGATGGCACAGAGATTGCGATTTCTGAGTCTCAGGAGCGTATGGCAGTTGTAGTAGATCCAAAGGATGCAGACCAGTTTTTAGCTTATGCAGCTGAGGAGAATCTGGAGGCAACAAAGGTTGCAGTTGTGAGTGAGGATCCTAGACTTGTTCTTCGCTGGAGAGGAAAAGAAATTGTTAATATTAGCCGTGCATTCCTTGATACAAACGGTGCTCATCAGGAGACAGATGTTACTGTAAGTATGCCAAAGAAGGAAGAAAGCTTCTTCGCATCAAAGGAAGTTACTGATGTAAAGGAAAAATGGCTTTCTATGCTTGCTGATTTAAATGTTTGCTCACAGAAGGGTCTTGTTGAGATGTTCGACAGCTCCATTGGTGCAGGAAGCGTTGTAATGCCGTATGGTGGAAAGAATCAGTTGACTGAGGTTCAGACAATGGTAGCAAAGGTTCCTGTAGCAAAGGGAAATACTGATGCTGTTACCATGATGAGCTATGGTTTTAATCCATACCTGTCCTCATGGAGTCCATATCATGGTGCTGTTTATGCCGTAACAGAGTCTATTGCTAAAATTACGGCAGCCGGCGGTGACTACAGTAAGATTCGTATGACATTCCAGGAGTACTTCCGCAGAATGACAGAGGATTCTCATACATGGGGACTTCCGTTTGCTTCATTGCTTGGTGCATATGCAGCACAGATGGGATTTGGTCTTCCGTCAATTGGTGGAAAGGATTCCATGTCAGGAAGTTTTGATGAGTTAAATGTACCGCCAACACTTGTTTCCTTTGCAGTTGATGTGGCATCTGAAAATGATGTTGTAACACCAGAATTTAAGAAGGCAGGAAATAAACTTGTTCTGTTTGCTATTGAGAAGGATGAATATGACCTTCCAAATTATGAGCAGGTGAAGAAACTGTACGGTCAGATTCACGAGGCTGTTCGTAATGGTCAGATCGTATCCTCCTATGCAATTGGCGCAGGCGGTATCGCAGAGGCAGTAAGCAAGATGGCATTTGGTAATGGCCTTGGTGCAGTTATCAATGCACAGCTTGATAAGAATCTCCTCTTTGCTCCATTATACGGAAATATTCTCGCAGAAGTTCCGGCAGAATGCATCGCAGATTTAGAGGTTCCATGTGAGGTTATTGGTGAAGTAAGTGCAGAGCCAACCTTCACTTATGGTGAAATTGTAATTTCTATGGATGAGGCTGTAAAGAGTTGGAAGTCTACTCTTGAGAAGGTATTCCCGTCTGTATCTGGAAAGACACAGCCAAAGGTTGATACAGGTATCTACAAGGCAGATTCAATCTATGTATGCAAGAATAAGGTTGCAAAGCCAAAGGTATTTATTCCAGTATTCCCAGGAACAAACTGTGAGTATGACAGTGCAAAGGCATTTGAACGCGCAGGCGCAGAGGCTATTGTTAAGGTTGTTCGCAACCAGACAGCAGAAGAAATTCGCGAGTCTGTTGATATCTTTACAAAGGCAATCCGCGAGTCTCAGATCATCATGTTCCCAGGCGGATTCTCAGCAGGTGATGAGCCAGATGGTTCTGCAAAGTTCTTCGCAACAGCATTTAGAAATGAGAAGCTCAAAGAAGCAGTTATGGATCTGTTAAACAACAGAGATGGTCTTGTACTTGGTATCTGCAACGGCTTCCAGACACTTGTAAAGTTAGGACTTGTTCCGTATGGTGAGATTATTGACAGCCAGCTGTCTGATTCTCCGACACTGACAACAAACACCATTGGACGTCATGTTTCCAAGATGGCATACTTAAAGGTAGTATCCAATAAGTCTCCATGGCTGGCACAGGCAACACTCGGCGGTGTTTACTGCAACCCGGTTTCTCATGGTGAGGGACGTTTCGTAGCAAGCAAGGAGTGGCTTGATAAGCTGTTCGCAAACGGACAGGTTGCAACTCAGTATGTTGATTACAATGGCAATCTTGCACAGGACGAAGAGTGGAATATGAACGGTTCCTATGCAGCAATCGAAGGTATCACAAGCCCAGATGGACGTGTATATGGAAAGATGGCACATTCAGAGCGTATCGGAGATTCTGTAGCAATCAACATCTATGGTGAGCAGGATCTGAAGCTGTTTGAGTCAGGTGTTAAGTATTTTAAGTAATTTTGGCAGCTTTATTAAAAGCATAAAAACGGTCATACCTAAAATGGTATGGCCGTTTTCATATGTTTAAAGCGAAATAGGCGCCGACAAAAACTTCACCAAAGCCCGCTTGTAAACTTACCGGGTAGAATCTCCCGTATGAATGTCGCAGCTTTGAAGGTTCGATGGTGCCAGATAATCTGAGTCTGTCGTAGTGCCGCTTGAAAGATCATTGTCATCGATATGAAGATAAACGCGCTGCACGACTGAATCACCGGGGCAGTATTTTGTTGCACTTTTGCCTGATTCTGTTGCAGATACGAAGTGCATAGTGGCGGTCACAATAGCTTGTTGGTGCTGTGCCAGGTGCAAAATATTCTGTGTATACAGAAGCGTTGCTTGAACTGCTATTGCATACGCCGTCAACTGCAAGAAGACCTGACTTGCTGCAGATCTTTGCAGATTCTAATTCATCTGTAAAGACGAAATCTTTGTTATCAAGATCAGCATGAATGCGAGCCATAATTTTCTGCCATATTGTTTTGTGGTATTCAGTTCCGTTTGAAAGTACCTTTGAGTCATCATATCCAGACCATATGCCGCAGGTGTAGTAAGGAGAGTAGCCTATGAACCATACGTCGCTTCCGCTTGTCGTTGTTCCAGACTTTCCAGCAAGTGTCATTGAATCAACTTGACAAAGTTTACCAGTTGGTGTGATTCCGTATTGATAGTAATAAGAGGAATCAGATGAAATCACATCCTCCATTGCATTTGTTAAAAGAGCAGCAGAGGAACTTTTGATAATTCTTGTCTGAGAAGGAACACTTTCAAGAAGGATATTACCCTGGCGGTCTAAAACCTTTGTGTAGTAGGTTGGCTTTTGGTAAATTCCATCATTTGCAATGGAAGCAAAGGCAGCAGTAAGCATTTCGTTTGTGACAGTATATGACTGGCTTGCGGAGGCAAGAGAGGCTGAAGATTCAAACACGTTAGCATCGACTAAACCAAAAAGCTCTAAATAATCATAGGCAGTAGAATCAGATACAAGAGAAGTCAGGCATCTGGCACCAATGACATTCATGGAATATGTGATAGCCTGACGTATATTGTTGTAGCCAAGATACGGATTTCCCCACCAGTTTAAGACCTGCTGATTTCCGGATGAATAAGGAGCGTCATAATATGTGGAGGCAAGAGTGGCACCACACGAGTCGATAGCAGGTGCAAATGTGCTGATTATCATTGAAGCAGAACCTGGCTGCCTGTGGCAGTGCAGAGCACGATTTAAAGTGAGGCTTCCTTCTTTTTCACCGCGGCCGCCGGATATGGCAGCAACCTGACCATTTGACTGATTCATGACAACGACAGATTCCTGCGGTTCGAGAATAGGAGTAATGGTTTCGTTTGTAACTGAGTCACCAGAAATAAGCAGTGATGCTTTAAATTCACGGACAAGAGCGATAAATATCATTTTTTTGAAGCATAAATATTTGCAAACGTTGCCTGCTTTTTTTTCTGACTGAAAATAGCTTATCAGATCATTTTCTGTATAGGTGCTTTCAGAACCGTCTGCATGGCATACAGTAAGCGCATAATTAAGTGAATATTCTAAAAGCCTGCTTCCTGTTGAAGAGATGTAATTGTCAGCATTGTTGATCTCTTCATCGACAATAGCCTGAATGGACGGATCCATTGTTGAATAAATCTGCAGGCCGCCGCTGTAGAGAAGTTTATAAGATTGTGAGGCAGAATAGCCAAGCTTTGACTGCAGATCATCACAAACTTGATTATATACAGCATCTGTAAAATAAGAAAAGACCGTACTGCCTGAAGTGGCATTGTCAACTGTCTGAATGCGGCTGTACACATCATCATCAAGTGCATCGTTTTTCTGATCATAAGTGATAAAATTTTGCTCATACATTTTTTCAAGAACGATCTTTCGGCGCACTGCATTTTCCTTTGGATGTGTAAGCGGATTATAGCGTGATGGGTTTGATGTGGTGGCAGCCAAAACAGTGCATTCAGATAATGTTAATTCCCATACATTTTTGCCAAAATAGCGGTGAGCAGCTGTCTGTACACCAAGACAGTTGCCGCCAAGATTAATTGTATTAAGATAGTATTCAAGAATAGTTTCTTTGCTGCCTAGCTGATCTTCTAATTTTACTGCAAGAAATTGTTCCTGAATTTTGCGGCGCAGTTTGTCTGCCATGCTTGTCTCGTAGCCGCCCTGCAGCACATTATTTTTAATAAGCTGTTGAGTGATTGTGCTGGCACCTTCAGAAAATCGTCCATTTGTAATACCGACATAAGCAGCACGCAAAATTCCTTTTAAATCAATTCCGTTATGTTCATAAAAGCGGCTGTCCTCAATTGCGATAAAAGCGTTTACAAGATCATCAGGAAGCTGGTCAAAGCTGACTTCTTCGCGGTTGCTGCCTTCCATGACAAGTGTCTGCATTAGATTGCCGTCTGCGTCGTAAATTTGAGAAGCATATCCTTGTGGCTGTACATCAAGTATATCGAGAGAGGGAGCAGCATCAATTGCCCCACGGACAAATCCAATGCCTATAGCAAAGCCGGCGAAACAAAGAATTAGAAACATTGCCAGCGCTATTTTTAAAAGAAAAATAAGATGGTGTCGTCTGGCCTGCCTTGATGTATCAAGAAGACCTGACAGCTCCTTTTTTATTGCATCATTATTAAAAATCATAAAGATCAGTGCCTTTCCGTCAAATTCATGCATAAACGCTTTCTAAGCATGGACTGACATTTATTCTTTAGTATATCAAAAAATAGAGAAAAATACCAGAAAAAAAGCAAACCTTTACAGAAGCTGCAAAATAAGATACACTAGCTACAAAGCATTTTGCAGCAGAGAAAAATAAGAAAATGCTTTTAATATATGGAAATAAAAGTATAAAGGAATAAGGTGAATAAAATGTCAGAGGCCTACAAGACAGTTTATGTTGGAGATACAGCAGAAATTGTAGAGAAAAAAATCACGGTTTATTGCAAACTTAGAGCATGTGGAGTCAGAGGAGGAGGCACTTGCCTATATTGAGACGATCCGCAAAAAATATTGGGATGCAAGACATAATTGCTATGCATACTGCATCGGAAAAAAACAGGAGCTAAAGCGCTGCAGTGATGACGGTGAACCTTCACAGACAGCAGGAAAGCCAATGCTTGATGTGCTGACGGGTGCAGGTCTTTGCGACACGGTTGTCGTTGTCACGCGCTATTTTGGAGGTACTCTTTTGGGGACGGGCGGTCTGGTGCGCGCTTATACGGCTGCGGCAAAGGCTGGCGTTGAAGCAAGTGAGGTTATTGAAAAAATTCCAGCTGTACAGTTTTTAGTAAAGGTGACATATAACCAGATAGGAACACTTCTTTATCTGTTAGGACAGCGAGGCTACAGCCAATTAGACAGCGAATATGCAGAGGATGTAAGCGTGCGCTTTCTTGTACCTCTTACAGAACGCACATCTATGGAAAAGCAGCTTCTTGAGAGCTTTCAGGGCAGTGCTAAGACAGAGATCGAAGATTATGGGTACTACGCTAAGAATGGAAAAGAACTTCTGTTGTTTGAGGAGGAAGTGTAATGATAACATGTGCAATGTGTGATGATGAACTGCCGTTTGCCGAGCAGCTTAGAAGTTTTGTAATGGCTTATGCAAAAAAAAGGCGAGTAGAGCTGCAGGCTGAAACATTTGCATCTGCGGAGGAACTTTTAGAAGAAATTGAAAACGGTGCAGGCTTTGAAATATTGTTTCTTGATATTGAGATGCGAAAAATGGATGGAATCGAACTTGGAAAAAAGCTTCGTGAGCGCTCATACCAGACACTTATTATATATGTTTCAGGTTATGACCAGTATATGCGACAGCTGTTTGAGGCAGAGCCATTTCGTTTTTTGTCAAAACCATTAAAACAAGAGGAACTTGAGAATGTGTTAGATAAGGCGTTTGAGCGAATCAGCCGTTTTCACAGAGAGCTGTTTACGATTCGTTTTGGAAAAAACGTGGTGAATCTTCTTTGCCGAGATATTGTATATCTGGAAAGCAACAAGCGAAAGGTAATTGTTCATACTGTGCGTGGAGAATACGAGTATTATCATAAGCTTGATGAGGCAGAGGAAGAGCTTTTAGCAATCAGTGCAGATTTTGTACGGATTCACAAGGCGTATCTTGTGAATATGGAGCACGTTGAGGCCTTTCAGTATGAAAAGCTTGCACTTAGAGATGGCACGATTTTAAGTATAAGTGAGGCACACCGCGCTAATGTGCGCAGCCGCTTCTGGGAATGGGGTTCTGAGTAAGAATAAACATTGAGAGGGATCGAAACATGACAGATTTATTGCTTGTATTATTGATCAATTTTTTTGCATTATATACGACATCACAATATCTTGCAGTTTTGAAAAAAGAAGAACAGAAAAAAACTTGGCGCTGCCTTTTGCCGCATTTTCTTTTATGGTGTGTGTTAAATCTGTGCTGTTTGATTCTGATTCGTACAAAAGGGGTTCTAAGCTTATTTAGTGCAGCAGTTGCTGCGATTATTTTACTGTTCGAGACAATTTTTGCGTTCCAGAAGGAAGAAGCCTGGAAGGAAAAGACAAGGCGAAGGGAATATATGACAGGCCGTCAGCTTCAGTACTATGCAAAGCAGTATGAGGCTCTTTCTCATTTTCAGGAAACCATGAGAAAGGAGCGTCATGAGCGAAAAAACCGCAATATGGAGCTTTTGATGCTTGCCCAAAAAGGAGATTTCGATTCTTTAATTTGCCGCTTGAAGGAAGAGCAAAGTCTTATGACACCGCATGCATCAACAACAGGAAATAGAACAGTAGATGCGGTACTTGGCTTTGAAAAGGCCGTGGCAAGAGAAAAAAAGATTGAAGTGGAAGAATCGATTTCCATTCCAAGAGAAATGGAGGTGGCAGATTCTGTATTATGCGGTGTTCTTGGAAATGCGCTTGATAATGCAATTGAAGCATGTGACAGAGTAAGTGAGAAGGAACGTCTTGTGAAGATTTTTATGAAGGTTGAACGAAAAAATCTTTTTATTGAAATTAAAAATCGCTATGATGGTACTATTTTTGAAGCGCAGGATGGACGCCTTATAAGCCGTAAAGAGAATCCACAAGAGCATGGAATGGGTCTTCGCATCATGCATGAACTTTTAGAACATGCAGACGGTAATGTTGAGACAATGTGGGATGAGCAGGTATTTACACTAAGAGTGATGATTTATCATGTGATTTAGAATTTAATGGTTACAAAAATATCTGGCAAAAATGACAGTCGGAAAAATACTAATCATTTTTGTGGTAGCATAAGAAAAACGAAGATGAAAGGAGAATTAGATGTGGACAGTATCGAAGTTTATGTTTGGCTCATCTTATTTATCGTATTGACAGCGATTGAGATGGCAACATTTCAGCTTGTAACCATTTGGTTTGCTGTCGGTGCCGTTGCAGCATTTATTACTTCACTGTTTTCGACATCGTTAGAAATTCAGCTTATTGTTTTTTTAGCTGTGTCGATGCTGTTATTGATTTTGGTTCGTCCCATTGCCGGACGCTTTCTTCAGACAAAGACGGTCAAGACAAATGTCGATAGTTTAATTGGAGATTATGCGACGGTTACGGCTCGAATACATAATCAGGAAGGCTTTGGAAAAGCTGTAATTCGTGGTCAGGAGTGGACAGCAGCTGCCGAGAAGGATGATGAAATAATCGAAGCAGGCAGCCGTGTTGTTGTCACAGGCATACGGGGTGTCAAATTGATCGTTGCAAAGATTGAGCCGTCAAGGACAGCACAGGAAAACAGTTAAAAGAATAAGCAGTATATCATTTAAGAGAAAAGGAGTGTATGAGTATGTTAGCAGCATCTATTCTTAGTCCTCAATTTATTGCAGGCGTTATTATTGTCATTGTTATTTTATGTATCATTGGTTCATGTATCCGCATTGTGCCACAGGCACATGCTGTTATCGTAGAGCGTCTTGGCGGTTATCTTACGACATGGTCAGTTGGTGTTCATATCAAGATGCCATTTGTTGATCACGTTGCAAGAAACGTTATTTTAAAAGAACAGGTTGTAGATTTTGATCCTCAGCCGGTTATTACAAAAGATAATGTTACAATGCTTATTGATACAGTTGTATTTTATCAGATTACAGATCCGAAGCTTTATGCGTATGGTGTAGAAAATCCGCTGATGGCAATTGAAAATCTGACAGCAACCACATTGAGAAATATTATCGGTGAAATGGAGCTTGATGAGACACTGACATCTCGCGAGACAATCAATACTAAGATGAGAAGCAGTCTTGATGAGGCAACAGATCCGTGGGGAATTAAGGTAAACCGTGTTGAGCTTAAGAATATCGCACCGCCGTCTGATATTCAGAATTCTATGGAGAAGCAGGCAAAAGCAGAGCGTGATAAGCGTGCAGCGATTCTCAGTGCAGAAGGTGAAAAGCAGTCTGCAATTCTTCGCGCAGAAGGTAAAAAGCAGTCTGCAATTCTGGATGCAGAAGCTGAAAAGCAGGCAGCAATTCTTCGTGCAGAGGCAAAGAAAGAAGCAATGCTTCGTGAGGCAGAAGGTGAAGCAGAGGCAATTCGTAGAGTTTCTAAGGCAAAGGCTGATGGAATTTCTTATATAAAGGATGCAAAGGCCGATGCAGCAGTGCTTCAGATTAAGAGTATGGAAGCTTTTGAGAAGGCAGCTGACGGTAAGGCAACGAAGATCATTGTGCCGTCAAATCTTGCTTCGATTGCAGGAACACTGACTGCACTTTCTGAAACTGTGCAAAAGGATGCACCGGAATCTTGAAAACTACTTGCAAAATGAATATTATCTGTGCTACAATAAGAGAGTTGCCAACCGGCAGCTCTCTTTTGCTGATGAAAAGTTTAAAAAGACAGATGCTGGTTTTGGGGGATTTGTGTAACTGAATTAAGTTTTTAGCATTAAGAGGAGTTTTTTCTATATGAAAACAAAGAGAGAGACAGTAAGAAACGTAGCGATTATTGCGCATGTTGACCACGGTAAAACGACACTGGTAGATGAGCTGTTAAAGCAAAGCGGAGTATTTCGTGAGAATCAGGAAGTTCAGGAGCGTGTCATGGACTCTAATGATATCGAAAGAGAAAGAGGCATCACTATCCTGTCCAAGAATACTGCAGTTACTTATAAAGACTGCAAGATCAATATCATCGATACACCAGGACATGCGGATTTCGGTGGCGAGGTAGAGCGTGTACTGAAAATGGTAAATGGTGTTATTCTTGTTGTTGACGCATTTGAGGGACCAATGCCGCAGACAAAGTTCGTTTTAAGCAAGGCACTTGAGCTTGACCTGTCTGTTATTGTATGTATCAATAAGATTGACCGTCCGGAGGCAAGACCGGCGGAAGTTGTAGATGAAGTATTAGAGCTTTTGATGGATCTTGATGCGAGTGATGAGCAGTTAGACTGTCCATTCTTGTATGCATCTGCAAAGGCTGGCTTTGCAGTTAGAAATTTAGATGATCCTAGAGAGAATATGGTTCCATTGTTTGAAACCATTATTGAGCATATTCCGGCACCGGAAGGTGATCCAGAGGCACCGACTCAGGTTTTGATCAGCACCATCGATTATAATGAATATGTAGGTCGTATTGGTGTTGGTAAGGTTGACAATGGTTTTGTAAAGGTAAATCAGGACTGTGTTATTGTAAATCATCATGATCCGAGTATGAAGCGCCGCGTAAAAATCAGTAAGCTGTATGAGTTTGATGGTCTGAATAAGGTAGAGGTACAGCGTGCTGATATCGGTTCCATTGTTGCAATTTCTGGTATTAGCGATATTCATATCGGTGATACGATTTGTTCACCGGAGAATCCGGTAGCGATTCCGTTCCAGAAGATTTCTGAGCCGACTATCGCAATGAACTTTATGGTAAATGATAGTCCTCTTGCTGGTCAGGAAGGAAAGTTTGTTACTTCAAGACATTTAAGAGAGAGACTGTTCCGCGAGCTGAACACAGACGTTTCCCTGCGCGTTGAGGAGACTGAGAACATGGATAGCTTTAAGGTATCCGGAAGAGGTGAGCTTCATCTTTCAGTTCTTGTTGAGAACATGCGCCGTGAGGGATACGAGTTTGCAGTCAGCAAGGCAGAGGTTTTAACAAAGAGAGATGAGAGAAATCGTCTTTTAGAGCCAATGGAGCTTGTTTATATTGATGTTCCAGAGGAGTTTTCCGGTACTGTTATACAGAAGCTTTCCAGCCGTAAGGGTGAACTTCATGGAATGGGAACAACACAGGGCGGCTATACAAGACTGGAGTTTTCTATCCCATCAAGAGGTCTGATTGGATTCAGAGGTGAATTCATGACTGATACAAAGGGAAATGGTATCATCAATACTATCTTTGATGGTTATGAGGAGTACAAGGGCGATATCCAGTATCGTAAGCAGGGTTCTATTATTGCATTTGAGGATGGCGAGAGTATCACTTATGGTCTTTACAATGCACAGGAAAGAGGTGTATTGTTTATTGGACCTGGTGAGAAGGTTTACTCTGGTATGGTTGTTGGTCAGACTGGTAAGGCAGAGGACGTAGAAGTTAATGTCTGCAAGACAAAGCATTTGTCCAACACCCGTTCTTCAGGTTCTGATGATGCACTTCGCCTTGTTCCAAAGAAGGTGATGAGCCTTGAGCAGTGTATGGATTTCATTGATACTGATGAGTTACTTGAGGTAACACCAAAGAACCTTCGTATCAGAAAGAAGATTCTTGATCCAACACTTCGTAAACGTGCAGCACTGCGTAAGCAGCAGTAAGCATATAAATAAAAAAATGTGTGCGGCGCGTATGCGCCGTGCAGCAAAGGAGGATTCTTATGGAGTTAAGAACTGCTGTAAGTCCAAGAGATGTCAAGACTTATACCACACAGAGACTCAGAGAGGAGTTTCTGATTCAGGGACTGTTTGTACCAGGCGAAATCAAGCTGGTATATAGCCACATCGATCGTATTATCACAGGAAGTGCAACACCGGCAGAGAGTGCACTTGAGCTGACTGCAGGAGATGAGCTTCGTGCAAAGTACTTCTGTGAGAGAAGAGAGCTTGGTGTAATTAACATCGGCGGCAAGGGAACTATCACTGTTGATGGAAAGGTATATACCGTTGACTATAAGGAAGGTATGTACATCGGAATGGGAACACAGAAGATCGTATTCGAGAGTGCTGATGCTTCTAATCCGGCAAAATTCTATTTAAACAGTGCTCCGGCACATCGTACTTGCCCAACTGTTTTAATCAAGCCAGAGGGTACACCAGAGGAAGGTGTTGTCATCGTTAAGGATGAGAACAAGGTAGAGCTTGGTTCACTTGAGCTTTCAAATCATCGTACAATCTGCAAGTATATACTTCCAGGTCAGGTAGAGAGCTGTCAGCTTGAAATGGGTATGACAAAGCTTGAGCCAGGCAGCGTATGGAACACAATGCCATGTCATACACATGACAGACGTATGGAGGTTTATCTGTACTTTGATATTCCAGAAGATGCATTTGTTATGCATTACATGGGAGAACCGCAGGAGACTCGTCATATCGTTATGAGAAACGAGGAAGCTGTTATTTCTCCAAGTTGGTCTATTCACAGTGGTTCAGGTTCTCAGGCATACACATTTATCTGGGGTATGGTTGGCGAGAATCAGGATTTCGATGATATGGACGGTATTGCAAATCAGGATATCATGTAATCAAGACATTATTTTCCGCTCCGGCATTTGCCGGGGCGGATTTTTTTTGTTCATGCAGTTTTGTTCACATCTTTGCCATATTTATTTGATAAAATGTTTACAAACGCGAATTATGCTGACAAAGAAAAGAAAGGATGGAATACGCAATGGAAAAGATAAAAGTATTGGTAGTAGATGATGAGAGCAGAATGAGAAAGCTTGTAAGTGACTTTTTGACAAGAGACGGCTATGAAGTCATCGAGGCTGGAGATGGAGAGGAAGCAGTAGAGATTTTTTTCCAGAATAAGGATATTGCAGTAATCCTTCTTGATGTTATGATGCCAAAGATGAATGGCTGGCAGGTGTTAAAGACAATCCGCGAATATTCACAGGTACCTGTTATTATGCTGACTGCAAAGGGTGAGGAACAGGATGAGCTGCATGGCTTTGATCTTGGTGTAGATGAGTATATAAGCAAGCCATTCAGTCCTAAGATTTTAGTGGCAAGAGTCGGAGCTGTGTTAAAGAGAAGCAATCAGGTAAAATCAAGCAAGTTAGAGTGCGGCGGAATAGTGATAGATAAGGCAGCACATCAGGTAACAATAGATGGTAAGGAAATCGAGCTTAGTTTCAAAGAATTTGAACTTTTGACGTATTTTATGGAGAACAGAGGATTGGCACTGTCAAGAGAAAAAATTTTAAATAATGTTTGGAATTATGATTATTTTGGCGATGCCAGAACAATTGATACTCACGTAAAGAAATTAAGAAGCAAGATGGGTGAGAAGGGCGAATATATTCATACCATCTGGGGCATGGGCTACAAATTTGAGGTAGAATGATGAAATCATCCATAAGAACACAGATTATGACTGCCTTTGTTGCAATTCTTACATTGACAATGGTGTTGTGTATAGGGTTAAATAACGGACTGCTGAAGGATTTTTATTATCAGAAGAAGCAGGAAAAGGTTGTTCATTATTATGAAAAGCTTGATCAGCTGACTAATAATAAAAGTGAAAATGATAGTAAAGTCAGCGCAGTTTTGATTAGCATGCGTGATGCAGATAATATTTCTTTTATTCAGACAACATCAGACTGGTCACTAGATGAAGTGAGTGCAAACTGTGTATCTAACATGCAGGCGAGCGAACTTCGTCATCGTCTTATGCAGTATATTTTGGTATGGGATCGCATGGACACGGTCACAACATTAAAGCAAGGGGAACGATATAAAATTTTAAAATATTATGATCCTATTGAAGGAACCTCCTATATGGACTGTTATGGTTCTTTGAACAATGGAACATTATTTTTAATGTCTACGCCTTTAGAAGCTGTGCAGGACAGTGCACAGATTTCCAATCAATTTTTCATGTTCACCTGCTTAGGAGGAATGCTGCTTGCACTTATTGTCATCAGTGTGATATCTAATCGTCTGACAAGACCGCTTCTGCAGCTTGCTGAGCTTGCTGATCATATGGCAAATCTTGATTTTACGAGCAAATATACGGGCGATCTGAATAATGAAATTGGTCTTTTGGGAAACAGCATGAACTCAATGTCAGAGCAGTTAGAGAGTACAATTAATCAGCTGCAGACAGCAAATGAACAGTTAAAAAAGGATATTGATGAAAAGATCCAGATTGACGAGGTGCGAAAAGAATTTTTGTCAAATGTTTCGCATGAGTTAAAGACGCCAATTGCACTGATCCAGGGCTATGCGGAAGGTCTTCAGGAAGGTATCAGTGACGATCCAGAGAGCCGTGCTTTTTATTGTGATGTAATTGTCGATGAGGCAAAAAAATGAACCGCATGGTGCGAAAGCTTCTTACACTCAATCATCTTGAATTTGGGCAGGATGCGCTCACAGAAGAACCATTTGATATTTGTGAGATGCTTACAACGCTTCTCAACTCAAGTGCACTGGAAATGCAAAAGAAGGAAATTAATGTGATAAAACAGTATCCTGCTTCCTGTATGGTGATTGGTGATGAATTTAAAATTGAGGAAGTTTGTACTAATTATATAAGCAATGCAATGAACCATGTAAATGGAGACATGCGTATTTGTGTGACGCTAGAGGAACAAGAGGATACTGTAAAGATAACGGTAGCCAATACGGGCGATCCTATTCCAGAAGATTCCCTTGATAAAGTATGGATCAAGTTTTATAAGGTCGATAAAGCAAGAACAAGAGAATATGGAGGAAGCGGTATCGGTCTTTCTATTGTAAAAGCCATTATGGATGCTCATAAGCAGCCGTTTGGTGTATATAATACAGCAGAAAGGCGTTGCATTCTGGTTTTGCTTTAAAAAAAAGCGCCAAAAGAAGAAACAGATGTACAGGAGAATGAGATGACACAGGAAGTATGGAATAAGATAATAAACAGTGAAATGCTGTTAATCGGAATCGGCACACAGCTGTCAGTGAAAGAGGATAATGAAAAACAAATTGACGAGGTATATGATACGCTGGCAAAGCTGGCAAAAGGAAGAAATTGTTTTGTAATTACCTCAAATACGGATCAAAAGCTGTTAGATGGACGAATTTCTAAGTTTTTGACGGCAGCACCGAAGGTGGAAGGACAAGAAAAGCAGTGGGAAGCCTATATGAACTGGCTTAGCTGCTCATTGACGCATGAACTTACGATTTTAGAGCTTGGTGAAGGCTTTGCTGATCCGATGGTTATGCGCTGGCCATTTGAGAAAGTGCTGTCCATGCATCAGAAGGCAACGCTGATTCGTGTACATCCGATGCTGTATCAGGTGCCGGCCGATTTAAATGGCAGAGGAATTGGTGTGAAGGAAAACTGCATCCAATTTGTAAAAGAAATAGCAGAACAGTTGTCACATGAATAATCATATGATATAATCAAGCTGTTTTTATACACATGAATCAGGGGGATGGCACGTTGATAGCGATTATTGATTATGATGCAGGAAACATCAAAAGTGTAGAAAAGGCGCTTTTGTCAATCGGAGAGACACCAGTTTTGACAAGAGATCCTGAGGTAATTCTTCAGGCAGATCATATTATCTTGCCGGGAGTGGGATCATTTGGAGATGCGATGGAAAACTTAAATAAGTTTGGATTAATTGATGTTATCCATGAGGCAATAAACAGAAAAATTCCATTTTTAGGTATCTGTCTGGGTCTGCAGCTTCTTTTTGAGAGCAGTGAGGAGACACCTGGCGTAGCTGGTCTTGGTATTCTTAAGGGAAAGATTGTGCGCATTCCAGAAGGTTCAGGTCTTAAAATACCACATATGGGCTGGAACTCCCTGAATGTACGTAAGGGTGCAGCATTGTTTAAAGGGCTTGAAAAAGAACCTTATGTGTATTTTGTACATTCATATTATCTGCAGGCCAAAGACCCCAAAATCGTAGCAGCAACTGCAGAATATGGTGTTACGATCCACGCATCAGTAGAAAAAGAAAATGTTTTTGCCTGTCAGTTTCACCCAGAGAAGAGCTCAAAGACAGGTCTGGCAATTCTTAAAAATTTCTTGGCGCAAAGGAGGGAAGGCTGATGTTTACAAAGCGAATTATTCCTTGCCTTGACGTACATAACGGGCGTGTTGTAAAGGGTGTTAATTTTGTGAATTTAAAGGATGCCGGAGATCCAGTTGAGATAGCAGCGGCATATGATGCGCTAGGTGCAGATGAGCTGGTGTTTCTTGATATTACAGCGTCAAGTGATTCCAGAAACATTGTTGTTGATATGGTGCGCAGAGTAGCACAGAAGGTATTTATTCCTTTCACTGTAGGCGGCGGAATCCGCACGGTAGAGGATTTTCGTATGCTTCTTCGTGAGGGCGCAGACAAAATTTCAATTAATTCATCTGCCATCAATACACCACAGCTTATAAGTGATGCAGCTGATAAATTTGGAAGTCAGTGTGTAGTTGTGGCAATTGATGCAAAAAAAAGAGCAGACGGCAGCGGATGGAATGTTTATAAAAACGGAGGCCGTATTGATACTGGGCTTGATGCAGTAGAGTGGGCAGCAAAGGCTGTAAGAATGGGCGCAGGCGAAATTCTTCTAACAAGTATGGACTGTGATGGCATGAAGACAGGCTATGACATTGCGCTGACTAGACAGGTATCAGAGGCAGTTAGTGTTCCTGTAATTGCATCAGGCGGTGCAGGCACGAAGGAGCATTTTTACGAGGCACTCACAGATGGAAAGGCAGATGCTGCGCTTGCAGCAAGCTTGTTCCATTACAAGGAGCTTGAGATTGCCGATTTAAAACAGTATTTGAAGGAACGCGGCATCAGCGTGCGTATCAATTAATTCATTTGTGGAGGAAAACAATGGGAGCAATTGCGAATGATTGGCTTGTGCCGCTGAGTGCAGAGTTTAAAAAGCCATATTATGCCAGTCTCTATAAAAAAGTAGTTGAAGAGTATACCACACATGTGGTGTATCCGCCATCCGATGAGATCTTTACTGCGTTTAATTTAACACCGCTCTCTAAAGTAAAGGTAGTCATTCTAGGGCAGGATCCGTATCATGAGCCAGGTCAGGCACATGGTTTGTCTTTCTCTGTAAAGCCGGGCGTAGAAATTCCGCCTTCTCTGGTCAACATTTATAAAGAACTGCACGAAGATTTGGGCTGCTATATTCCAGACAATGGATATCTGGTAAAATGGGCAAATCAGGGTGTTTTGATGTTAAATACTCTTTTAACAGTCCGTGCACATCAGGCATTCTCTCACAAGGGAATTGGCTGGGAGCAGTTTACAGATGCTGCTATTGAAGCACTTGCCCGACAGGATCGTCCTATGGTGTTTATTTTGTGGGGCAGACCTGCACAGTCAAAAAAGCCGATGATTTACAATTCAAAGCATCTAATCCTTGAATCAGCGCATCCAAGTCCTCTGTCTGCATACCGCGGATTTTTTGGAAGCAGGCCATTTAGCCGTACAAATGAGTACTTAAAAGAAAATGGCCTTGCGCCAATCGACTGGCAGATTGAGAATCGCATGTAAATAGGGAATAACAGAAAGGAAAATTAAAAAATGAATATTATTGAGTGGCTGAGAGTCATTTTTCTTGGCATCGTAGAGGGAATTACCGAGTGGCTTCCTGTCAGCAGTACTGGACATCTGATTTTGGTAGATGCCTTTTTGGAAAACAAGTGCACCAGAGGTGTTTACTGATAGTTTTACAGAGATGTTTGATGTCGTTATCCAGCTAGGCGCAATATTAGCTGTCGTCACCGTGTTCTTTTATAAACTGAATCCATTTTCAGCCAGAAAAACAAAAGAGCAGAAGCACAATACTATTGAGTTGTGGAAGAAGGTAATTATTGGCTGTATCCCGGCTGGTGTGATTGGTGTATTGTTCAATGATCTTATTGATAAATATCTGATGAATTGGCTTGTTGTAGCAATTATGCTGATTGTAGTTGGTATTGCATTCATCGCAATCGAGATGAGAAACCATAAGGTTCGTCCATCAATTGTAAAATTTACACAGCTTAGCTATAAGACGGCATTTATTATAGGTGTATTTCAGTTGTTGGCATTGATTCCAGGAACATCCCGTTCAGGAATAACAATCATCGGTGGTATGCTTTTTGGATGCTCTCGTTTCATCGCAGCAGAGTACACCTTCTATCTGGCAATTCCTGTTATGTTTGGTGCCAGCGGCTTGAAGCTTGTAAAATTCCTCGTAAAGGGTGGTGGATTCTCACCAGAGCAGTTCTTTGTCGTATTATTGGCATCAATTGTATCTTACGGTGTGTCCATGATCGTAATTAAGTTCTTAATGCAGTATATCAAGCGTCACAATTTCAACAGCTTTGCGCTTTATCGTATAGCACTTGGTATTATTGTTTTAATTGTTGGTTTGCAGTTGGCCTGTAATTGACACAGGAGATTGTAACAAAAGAACGAAAAAACACGAATACTCCCACAAAGTAAACTATGGTTGCTTTTTGGGAGTATTTTTTAGTTTTTGAGACACAAAAAGGCACCTACAAAAAGTTTTTGATTTTTTTTGAAAAAAGTGTGACAATCATTGCCCATGTGATAATATATATATCGTCAGGTGAGCAACAGAGAAAACAAAGAAACAACAAACGAAGTTGCTCAACAGACAAAAACAAAATATGCAGTTGTGGCGGAATTGGCATACGCGCAAGACTAAGGATCTTGTGAGCCTAGCTCGTACGGGTTCAAGTCCCGTCAACTGCATTTTTCTAATGTGTATCATTAGAAAAACAAAATTGAATATGCAGTTGTGGCGGAATTGGCATACGCGCATGATTCAGGTTCATGTCCATGTACTTGGGTAGGGGTTCAAGTCCCCTCAACTGCATTACAAGCTAAGAGAGAAGATGAGAGTCTTCTCTTTTTTGTGTATTATCGAAAAGCTGCCTCTAGGCAAAGTGCTCCCCAACCTGTGCGAGGATTAGGTACGGGATAGCCTGGAAGTTCTTTTGCACCTGCAATCAGCCATGCCTTTAATTGTTCTCCGTATAAAAATAAATTATTTTCTCTTACAATTCCCCATTCCATTAAAAGAGCAGCGCTGCCTGTGACAAATGGTGCAGCAAAGGATGTACCAGATACGGTTTGATATCCGCCAGGAAATGAAGGTACTGTGACAGAAACACCTGGAGCGACAAGATCAGGCTTTGTTAAAAGATTTGGCATTGAAGCAGCTCCGCGCCCTGAAAAATCTGCTGGAGTATTCGTTTTTGCATCATAGGCTCCTACAGTAATAACTGAATTAGCAGAAGATGGTACTGTGAGTGTATTATATGGATCGGGAGAAAGAAAACGTGTAGCACCATTTAAGCTAGAGGCAGCAGGAAGCCACATCTCGAATGTACCATTTTTTATTGAAATTGGTTCAATGATAAGACTCCACACACCAGAAGTTAAATAAAAGCTGTCAGCTATTGGAAAAAATTCAAAATAATATTCCTGCAGACGCTGAAACGGAGAAGGTGCACTATTATAAAAAGCTATTTGTGTTTGATCCAGCACTTCCATATTTGTTCCAAATTTGTCAGAAAGAGTGTATTCTATTCCAGAAGGCGCTCTTAGTCTAATACGCACAGCATCTGCGTAATCTTTCCATAGCTGCATATTAAGAGAAGTCTGACGTTCCGAAATAGAAAAATCAACATTTACTGTCTGATCAAGAAAACCCAAGGTATGTATTGGCGAGGCACCTTCATTTCCAGATGCAGCAATTATGCTGATGCGGCCAAGCAGTGATACACGGTTTAGATAAAGTTCCGAAAGTGAGTTTCCTGTATGTGAACCGTAATTATTTCCAAAGCTTATATTTAGTACGAGCGGACGATTAAATTTTAATGCCTTTCTTATGCAGTAATCAATTCCACTAATTAATTCTGTAGTTCTAGGGTACAGCCCTTTATTTTTTCGCATTTTCACTACGATTAGTTCAGTATCAGGCGCAATACCGCGATAGCGTCCTTTAGAAGCATTGCCATTACCGCAGGCAATCCCAGCTGCAGCAGTACCGTGTCCAGAATCATCTTTTGACAAAGTTTTCCCAGCCCGGAGTGCCTCATTAATTTGTTCATTATTATATTCTGTGCCAAACAGATATCCATCTGGTGGATCTTCATCTCTAGTTTGATCCCACAAAAATAAAACGCGGCTGTTTCCATTTGAATCTTGAAAATCTGGGTGTGTCAGGTCAATGCCGGAATCCACAAAACCAACTAAAACTCCATTTCCCGTCAGTGAAAGTGGCGGTAGTGTTACCTGTGTAATACAGGATGAGCGTTTCCCAGAAAGAATTTCAAAAGAAATATAGTGAGGCATCTCTATATAAAGAATTTGCGGCAGTGCGCTAACTGTTGGAATTAGTGATGGTGGCAGCCGAAGCAGTGCAAAATTTTCAAGAAGCATTGATACTTCAATTTGTGGGTATAGCTTTGCCAAAAAAGATAAATCCTGTGATGCCAGCACTAATATTTCCCATACACTGCCAGTCAAAACAGCAGACAAAGACGTCGACTTTTCATGTAAGCTTTCAGGCAGCGACAAAGATAAATTTAAAGCGGCATCTGCTTTGGGGTTATTCATATATTTTCTCCTTAAATTTTTAATTTTTTAGAATGAAAAGTTATATTTCTGCATATATATTTACGATGTTACAATTTTACAGACCTAACCCTTCCTTGAATTTTTGTATAAAATATGGTATGATGCAACAGGACTTAAAAGTACAAAAACAGGGAAAGAAAGGAGCGGCGCTCATGCGGTATTCAGATGAAGTGATAGAGGAAGTACGTGCAAGAAATGACGTAGTAGATGTGATCGGAGGATATATTCATCTGCAGAAAAAAGGGAAGCAACTATTTTGGACTGTGTCCGTTTCACAATGAAAAGTCACCGTCATTTTCAGTGTCACCACAGAAACAGATGTATCATTGCTTTGGATGTGGAAAAGGCGGAAATGTTATTCACGTTTGTCATGGACTATGAAAATGAAAGTTTTCAGGAGGCAGTTGCGTCGCTGGCAGAAAGAGCTGGAATCGAGCTGCCGCAAGAGGAAGAAAGCGAGAGAGCAGAAGGCAGGCAGATTATTAGAAGCAATTCTGTTTTCAATACAAAAGGAAGCAGCCTTATATTTTTACCATCAGCTGATGAGTGAAAATGGAAAACGAGGCTATCTTTATCTTCGCAGCAGAGGACTTTCTGATGAAACAATCAAAAATTTTGGCCTTGGGTATGCAAATCAATACCCAGATGATTTATATCGCTTTTTGCGGCAGAAGGGGTTTTCGGATGCACAGCTTAAAGATTCTGGTCTTGTAAAAATTGATGAGAGAGGCTGTTATGATAAATTTTGGAATCGTGTTATGTTTCCTATTATGGATATAAATAACAAGGTGATAGGCTTTGGTGGTCGTGTTATGGGAGAGGGAGAACCAAAATATTTAAACTCTCCGGAGACACCGATTTTTGAAAAAAACAGAAATCTTTACGGCATGCATGTTGCAAAGAGAAACAGAAAACCATATTTTCTGATTTGCGAAGGATACATGGATGTCATCAGTCTCCACCAGGCAGGATTTACAAATGCAGTTGCGTCACTTGGAACTGCATTTACAGTACAGCATGGTCTGCTGCTTAAGCGCTATACAAAGGAAGTTGTGCTTACATTTGACAGCGACGGTGCAGGTATCAAGGCAGCACTTCGTGCGATACCGATTCTAAAAGAAGCTGGACTGTCAGCTCGCGTGCTGACGATGAAACCATATAAGGATCCTGATGAATTTATTAAAAATATGGGAGCTGAGGCATATCAAAAGCGTATTGATGAAGCAATCCCCTCCTTTATGTTTGAAATTCAGGTGCTGCGAGATGGCTATGATTTTTCAGATCCAAGCAAAAAAACAGAATTTTTCGAGGAAGCAGCGAACAAGCTTCGCACGTTTGAGGATGTGCTTGAACGAAATAATTATATAGAGGCAGTATCTAGAACATACGGCATAGATTATCAAATTTTAAAACAGAAGGTGGAGGAACATGCCTACAAAGCACCTCAGGCTATGCAGCAGGAAAGAAAGCAGGTACAGAAAAAAAGAGAAAAGGATGAGGGGTTAAAGGCGGCACAAAGACTTCTTTTAACATGGCTTAGCGATCATCCTGGACAGCTTAATCAGCTGGCAGATATTATTATGCCAGAAGATTTTTCTGATTCTCTTTATCAAGAGGTGGCTCGCCTTTTATACAAGCAGATCGAGCAGGGAAAAGGAAATCCGGCAGAGTTGTTAACAAATTTTATTGAAGATGAAAGTCAGTATCAGGAAGTGGCTAAAATCTTTAATGGTGAACTTGTTCAGGAGACATCCGGATCAGAAAAAACAAGAGGAATACGCGAATGTGTGATTCGCTTAAAGCGTCACAGCCTGCAAAAGGAAGCCGACACGACAGATGATATAAAGAGGCTTCAGGAGGTAATGGAAGCGTTAAAAGGATTGGATCATTTGAATATATCTTTTTAATAAGGCAACAATATAGTCAGATATCATAACGAGTAAAACAAAAAAGCCTGCGGGCAGAATGAAGGCAGACATGAAAATGAAGGCAGACATTGAAATGAAAAAGTTAGAATCTGACAAAAGAGTAATGGAATTGATTCGTCTGGGAAAGACACAGGGAGGTTTTGTGGCACTTTCTCAGATTGAGGAAAAATTTCCGGAAGCCATGCGTACAGAGAAGGGATTAGATCATGTGACAGAACTTCTTGGACGCAGCCTGATCTCAATTGGTCAGGAGGAAGAAGAGGATATAGATACGCAAGAAAGCACTTATTACGATGAGGATGAGCCGATAAAGCTTTATATGAAGGATATTGGTAAGGTGCCGTTATTAGATGCAGAGGAAGAGACAAAGCTTGCAAAGCAGGCTTCTCTAGGAGATGAAGAGGCACGAAAGAGGCTTGCAGAGGCTAACCTTCGCCTTGTCGTCAGTGTGGCCAAGCATTATAATGGATGTGGGCTCGCACTTCTTGATCTGATCCAAGAGGGAAATCTTGGCTTGATGAAAGCAGTTGAAAAATTTGATTACACAAAAGGTTATAAATTTTCAACATATGCTACCTGGTGGATTCGTCAGGCAGTTACGCGTGCAATTGCCGATCAGTCAAGAACGATCAGGATTCCAGTCCATATGGTAGAAAACATGAACCGCATCATACGAAAGTCGCGAAGTATGGTGCAGGAGCTTGGAAGAGAGCCAAGCATTAAAGAGGTTGCACAAGCACTCGATCTTCCTGTGGAAAAGGTTAGTGATGCTATTAGGATGAATATGGAGCCAGTGTCTCTTGAAATGCCAATTGGAGAAGAGGAAGAAACACATCTAGGTGATTTTATTCAGGACTGTGGCTCAATGATTCCACTTGAAGAGACAACACGTGTTTTATTAAATGAGCAGCTTTCTGAAGCACTTAGCACACTTACACGCAGAGAGGAGGAGGTGCTTCGTCTTCGCTATGGACTGACAGATGGCAGGGCAAGAACACTTGAGGAGGTCGGTCAGATCTTTCATGTGACAAGAGAACGTATTCGTCAAATTGAGGCAAAGGCGCTTAGGAAACTAAAGCATCCTACAAGAAGTCGTAAATTAAGGGATTATTTAGAATGATTTGTAAAGAAATATAATATGAAATACAATATAGAGAGGAAATAAAATATACGTATGAAATTATCAAAGAGATTGGAAACAGTTGCATCCATGGTGACAAAGGGAAACCGCGCTGCGGATGTTGGCTGTGACCATGGTTTTGTCCCGATTTTTCTTGTAGAGTCGGGTATATCACCTTTGGCTGTTGCGGCAGATGTGCGTCCAGGTCCGCTTTCGCGCGCAAAGGAGCATATAAAAGAGTATAGATTAGAAGAAAAAAATACAGACAAGGCTGTCTGATGGATTGGCAAATATAAAGCCAGGTGAGGCAGATTCATTAATTATGTCGGGCATTGGCGGCATTTTGATGATGCGTCTGCTGCAGGATGAGGAGCATACAGCAAAAAGCTTTAAAGAATTGATTTTATCACCGCAGTCAGAGCTTTTTGATGTGCGTCGCTATCTTGTATCAAACGGTTATTTGATTGAGTATGAGCATATGCTTTGTGATGAGGGAAAGTATTATTTTATTTTTCATGTTCTTGTAAAAAAAGATGAAAGAGAGTGGTTAGAGGAAGAGTATCGTTACGGAAAAGATATCTGTAAGGACGATATGAAGACATTTTTGGCATATCTTGAAAAGGAAGAAAGACAATATGAGCAGATCCTTGAGAAAATGAAGCAGGCACCAGAAAACGATCGTGCCGCGCAGCGAATTGCACAGCTGCATCAGGATATCACCTGTCTGAAAAAGCGCAGACAGTTAGTATACGATTGTGGTTGCTTCGCATAGTTTTGATCAATTACAAATTTAAGAAAGGCGGATGATACATATATGAAATGCAGTGATATTGAAAAACAGCTGGAACTTTTTATTCCAAAAGGATTGGCACAGACTGATAAAAAAGAAAATACGGGATTAATAGTAGGCAGAAGTGATAAAAATGTTTCAACGATTATAGTTGCTTATCGCATTGATCAGGAAACAATAGATTACGCTGTGTCTGCACAGGCAGATATGATTATTTCTTACGAGCCAATAATTGAGGAGCCTATTTTAACAATTGGAAGCACCAATTATCAGGGCCGTCTTTTACTGCAGTTGCTGCGCCATGATATTGCATGTTACGCGACAGGAAGCAGTTTTGATAAATGCAAGGGAGGCAGTGCTGACTGGCTTGCCTCAAGATTAGAACTTTCTGGCGTGTACATTACTCAGCCGCAGGCATCATATGCAGGAATGGAAGACACAGTCTGCCAGGGTGGTAAAGGACGAATTGGATATTACAAAAAGAAAAAGTCACTTGAGGAACTTACAGACATGATCTGTAATTTATTTTCGTTGGAAGGGATCAATGCATATATCTCAAAAAGAGATGATGGACTGACGTTTTCAGATGTAGCAGTTGTTGTATGGGCAGATGAAAAGAGTATAGATGCTGCTATGGAACGAGGCGTTCAATTGATTGTTACCTGCGGCGTAAGCAGTAAGGAGGCGATGAAGGCCTGCAGTGAGCATAGAGCAGTGCTGGAATTGCCTGGTGAGACAGCAACACATATATTTGAGACGTGTGTTGAACAGTATCTGTCAGAGGTATTGAGTTCATCAATTGAGATTTTGACGATTCCAATGCAAAGAAAGAGCCGTTTTTTAAAGTGCAGAAAGGAGTAAGGATGATAACTGTTTATTACAATGGAAAGCCGTATCAATATGCAGACAGCACAAAATATTTAGAGTTAGCAAGAACACTGCAGCCACAGTTTGAACATGATATTGTACTGGCATCAGTGAATGGCAAGCTTCAGGAACTGTGGAAATATATTAAGGACGGAGCAAGTGTAAGTTTTCTTACAACGCAAAGTCAGGCTGGAATCATGGCATACAGAAGAAGCGTCGTGCTTCTTTTGTTAAAAGCATTAAAAGATACTATTTCAAAGGAGCGCCTTGGCAGCAATCAGGTAAAGGTGGAATTTTCGCTGAGCAAGGGGTTATTCTGTCATTTTGATAAAGGCCTTGTTTTAGACGAAGAGGAATTAAAACAGGTTCAGACTTCCATGGAGATACTGCGTGAAGCTAATTATCCAATTGAGAAATATAGCATTAGTACTGAAGCTGCTATAGAGCAGTTTGGAAAAGCAAAAATGACAGATAAGGAAAGATTGTTTCGCTTTCGCCGTGCTTCAAAGGTTAATATTTATTCACTTGATGGCTTGGAGGACTATTATTATGGGTATATGGTGCCGTCTACAGGCTATTTAAAGTATTTTAAGCTGTATTCTTACGAGGATGGTTTTGTGCTTCAAATGCCAGTTAGGGAAGCACCAGAGGTAATTCCTGAATTTGAGCCGCAGCATAAGCTTTTTAAGGTTATGAGAGAGACTGGTAAGTGGGGAGAAGAGCTTGGTGTTGCGACAGTAGGTGAGCTTAATGAGCTGATTACAGGAAAGACAAATAAAAAATCCTCCTGCAGAGATATTACGGATCTGATTTTAGTGCAGGAAGCACTGATGGAAAAAAGAATGGCGCATATTGCAGATGCAATTGCAAAGGATTCAAAGAAAAAAATCATTCTTATTGCTGGTCCGTCTTCATCAGGAAAGACAACCTTTTCCTATCGTTTGTCTGTGCAGTTAAAGGCAGCAGGACTTCGTCCTCATCCAATTGGTGTGGACAACTATTTTGTTGATCGCGAAAAAAGCCCAAAAGATGCAGATGGAAATTATAATTATGAAGATCTTGAGTGCATTGATGTGGCACAATTTAATCAGGATATGGAAGATTTGTTACAAGGGAAGACAGTTTCCATGCCGACTTACAATTTTATTACAGGACGCCGTGAATATAAGGGCAATTTCTTAAGACTTGGTCCAGAAGATATTCTTGTTATAGAGGGAATCCATTGCCTGAATGAAAAGCTTTATCCGTTACTGCCAAAGGAATCCATTTTCCGTATTTATATCAGTGCACTTACACAGTTAAATATTGATGAGCACAATAGAATCCCAACTACAGATGGTCGTCTGATTCGCCGTATGGTTCGCGACGCCAGAACAAGAGGTGCATCAGCACAGGATACTATTGCGATGTGGAATAATGTAAGAAAAGGTGAAGAAAAAAATATTTTCCCATATCAGGAAACGGCAGATGTTGTGTTTAATTCCGCTCTTATTTATGAGCTTGCTGTATTAAAGCCATATGCAGAGCCGCTGTTATTTGGAATAGACAGAAACGCACCAGAATATTCAGAGGCAAAACGCCTGCTGAAATTCTTTGACTACTTTGTTGGTATTGACAGCCAGAAAATTCCGATCAATTCAATTTTAAGAGAGTTTATCGGCGGAAGCTGCTTTAATGTGTAATTTACAGTTCACGCGTCATGTTACGAAAGCCCTTAGGTGCAATGGTTTCGTCGTCGGACCAAATTCCGCAGGTTCCTGTTATGTTCTTTCTTATCATACATTACTTTGAAAGACCTGCTTCAAGTGTCCGCCTTGTGAAAGCCATTCACCTTCGGGCTTTGCTGTAAATATTAGCTTATCCGTGGGCGTCCCGTGAACTGTCCCGTGAACTGTAATAATGGGACGCCAGTTCAAAAAAACACTTTACAAATTCAAAAAATGTGGTAAAATAGTTAGGCATGGTTTGAGCAGGACAAGTGATCGCGGCTGCAGAAACGAAAGGCTGCAGGTGAGGAAAGTCCGGGCTTCATAGGGCAGGATGCCGGATAACGTCCGGTGGAGGTGACTCCCAGGAAAGTGCAACAGAAAATAACCGCCCGCAAGGGTAAGGGTGAAAAGGCAGTGTAAGAGACTACCGCTTGTCTGGTAACAGAGAAGGCTGTGTAAACCCCATCCGAAGCAAGACCGAACAGAAAGCATACGGTTGCCCGCCGGCTTTCGGGTAGGTCGCTTGAGCCTGGTGGCAACATCAGGACTAGATAGATGATCACTCCAGACATAACCCGGCTTATCGTTCTGGTCAAATCGTGTACAAAAACCCCGAAGGCAATTTAAACACGTTTGCCGATAGAAAACGCGAGAGTCAGAATTTCCAGAAAAGTCAGAGCAGGCAGCGGCAATGGTGGAAACAGCGTAGCCGGAGGCGGCAGTGGAGGCGGAAGCCATGGAGCCTGGAACCT
>ENA-OPYX01000096-OPYX01000096.1-human-gut-metagenome-genome-assembly--contig:-NODE-96-length-47039-cov-8.238148_pt1 | contig 47039 bp, 51 predicted proteins | sample MGYA00242639_ERZ504486 | MGnify/ENA primary metagenome ERZ504486 (study PRJEB26092, sample SAMD00036296) | human gut metagenome | host: Homo sapiens | study: EMG produced TPA metagenomics assembly of... | reverse complement strand
CTTATATAAAATATTATAATACAAAACGGATAAAGATAAAACTAAAAGGACTTAGTCCTGTAGAATACAGAACTAAGTCTCAATTAGTAGCTTAATTAATATGTCCAATATTTTGGGTGCATATCAATATTCGTAAACTGCTTTTTTTATTATTTTTTCTATTATTCATAGTATAATTTTAGATAGAAGATAAATTTTAGTGAGGTGAAAAATAATGGATAGTAAAATAGCAAAAGCGATAAAATTAAAAAATCAACCGATTGCAGTATATAGAACGGATATAAAAGAAGATAATGCACTGCAATTTAAAGAAGGTGTTTGGGGTTGTGTAATAGCTATGTTAAATGCAGCTTCTAAAGGCAAAACAGCGATTTTTTCACAAGAGACAACTGCCTGTATGGGTGGTAGAGCAGGTCTTGGATTAAAGGCATATGATTTAGGATATATAGAATATTTTTTATCTACAGGAGCAAATGATGGCAGAGAAGGAGAATGTTATAAGAAAAATCCTGAACTTGCAAGAAATTTTATTGTGAATGTACCAAAAATAAATTCTAAAAAATATGTGGTCTTCAAGCCGTTAGAATTGGTAACAGATGAAAATCAACCAGAAATAATTGTGTTTTTAGTAAATGTTGACCAATTATCAGCACTTACAGTCTTAGCAAATTATGACCAAGATACTCAGGATAATGTGGAGTTAAGATTTGGAGCAGGTTGCGCACAATCCATTTTATTTGCTTTAAAACATTTTGAAGAAAATAGTATAAAGTGTACGATTGGATTGACTGACCCGTCAGCTAGAAAATGTATAGATAAAGATATTTTGTCATTTAGTATGCCATATTATCGTTATTTACAATTAGAAGCACAGGTAGAAGAAAGTTTTTTAACTAAAACTACATGGAGAAATTTATCTAAACGTATAGAATGAAAAATAAATAAAATTTAATAAAAAAAGCAAAGGATAATATAAACAATAGTATCACTTTGCTTTTTTTAGTTTCTTATTTGATGTTATAGCAATATAGTATATAATAGAAGATAAAATTTTAATGTGAGGTGGCAATATGCAGGAAAGACCTAGCATTCAACAATTAGAAAATTTTATTATCTATGGAAAAGTGCGCAATTTTGCAACTGCGGCACATAGAGCAAATATAACTCAATCAGCATTTAGTTTTCAAATGAAAAAATTAGAGGAAATGCTCAATATACAGTTGATAACTCGTTCTAATCGTGGTAGTGATTTGACTAGAGAAGGCGAATTTTTTTTGCAAAAAATCATACCGATAATTGATGAATTAGATGAAGCTATTGATGAATTACAAAAATTTGCAGGAAAAGCAGTATATATTAATATAGGTGCTTTGATGTCTATGGGAGATATTTTAATGAATAGACATATCAGCTATTTTAAACAACATAATGATAATAATATCTGCTTTAATGTATATAATCTAGAAGCAAAATCCATGTTAAAAAAATTAGATAGTGGTCAAATTGATATTGCTTCTACTTTTTTATTGCCTCAAATGCATGCAGATGGCTGTGAAAAGAAATTATTCTGCAAAGATGAGTTCGTTTATTATGCTCCATGTTTGGATTTAACGCAAGATAAAATAACAGCTGATATTATACAAAGATATCCATTAGTTACACATTCACCAGATTATTTTATGACAAATTCCTTAGAGGATTATTTTGTCAAATTAAAAATACATCCACATATTGATGCTAGATTATCTACACCATACGCTATCATTCATTATTGTAAGCATAATAAAGTAGCAACATTGATATCAAAGCGTCTTTTACAGGAATTAGGTATTACAAATGACTATTATGAGTTATTAGAACCACTTAATTTTTCTTCGTATTTATTGTATAAACATGAAAATCCTAAAATTAAAAGTATGGAGATTTTTGTGGATTATATTTTGGATTTATATCAGCAAAATAGATAAATTTTGATTAATTTTAGATAAAAATAATTGATGACTCTCATTAATATCTTAAGCTATACAAATGTAAAACACATGTATACAATATGAACTATCCTTTAATTAAGATTTTGGAGATGAGAGCATGAGTAGTTCTTCTAAAGAACGTTTATGGACAAAGGATTTTCTTTTGGACACGGGTATTAATTTTTTAGTTTATTTGATTTATTATTTATTGATGGTAATAATTGCTGTCATTGCTAAAAATGATTTAAATGCTAGTCTAGCTGAAGCAGGTCTTGCTTCTGGTATCTATATTGTCGGTACTTTGATTGCTAGATTATTGGCAGGACAACAAATTGAATTATTTGGTAGAAAGAAAATGCTGTATACTGGTATGGCTTTATATTTGATAACTACTATTTTTTATTTTATATACCAAATTAATGATAAATGTATATTATTCGGTTTAGCAAATGGCTTTGCCTATGGTGTAGTTTCCACAGCGACAAGCACAATTATTGCTAGCTGTATACCTCTTTCACGTAAAGGTGAAGGCATAAATTATTATGGTTTATCTACAAGTGTAGCTGCCGCTGTTGGCCCATTTATTGGCATGTTCATGATGACACGAACTTCTTTTACAGCTATCATTGAATTATGTGTAGGTTTAATTGTTTTATGTGTAATAGGTTGTTTCTTCCTCAATATCAAAGAGCTTGAACTTTCTCCAGATGAAAAAGCTAAACTTCGCAAAATCTCTGTAAATAATTTTGTAGAAAGCAAAGTATCTGTAATTTCCTTCATAGGTTTTTGGGTTGCTTTTTGTTATGCAAGTGTATTGAGCTTTTTAGCAGCTTATTCACAAGAAATTCATTTAGTAGAAGCAGGTACTTTCTTCTTTGTTGTCTATGCTGTAGTAATCACTATATCTCGTCCTATAACTGGTATTATTTTTGATGCCAAAGGTGAAAATTATGTTATGTATCCTTGCTTTGTCTGCTTAGCAATAGGTTTATTCTTATTAAGTGGTACACAAACTGCTTGGATGTTATTATTAGCTGGTGTATTTGTAGGTTTAGGATATGGTACATTTATGTCTAATGGTCAAGCCGTTTGTATAAAATTAACACCAAATCATCGTGTAGGTGTCGCTATTTCCACATATTTTGTAGCTTTGGATTTAGGCCTTGGCGTTAGCCCTTATATTCTCGGTGTATTAAGACCAATGCTTGGCTTTGAAGGTTTATATATGTTAACTGGTGTGATGTCTGTTATTTGTCTAGTTATGTATTTTGTCATGTATGGTTCAAGAAAACAAAATTATGCAGATAAAGAAGAAATAACAGAAGAATTACATGCAAATGCTAAAATAGCAATTGATGAAAAATAAAATAGCTACCCTTCATTTTAATAATTTTATCCATAAAAAAGAGTCAATAAGTTTTTTGCTTATTGACTCTTTTATTTTAGATACCACCGTAAATAATTCCGAGAACAAAAATTATAATTGTTAATGGTACATAGATATATTTAGCTGTAATTCCAAAGTAAGCACCGAGAGGTTTTCTAGCAAGTTCTAATTCTTGGCGGATTTCTTTGTAACCTAAAATATAATAAATAGAAAATGCACCAAGAACAGCTCCAAATGGAACAATATAGATAGTTACAATATCCATCCAAGGGCCGAATTTTGGTTCAGCTTCAATGAATACGCCGATAAATAAAGCAATAATAGAACAAAGTGTAACGGCTGTTTTGCGAGAAAGATTAAATCTTGTTTGCCAGGATTCACTTACTGCTTCAAACATATTTAATAGACTTGTAATACCTGCGAAAGCTACAGAAACGAAGAATAATATAGCAAATAATTGACCAAATGGCATTTGGGCAAAAATATTTGGAAGTGTGATAAACATAAGTGTTGGACCTGCATTTGGTGCAATATTGAAAGCAAAAACGGCAGGAATGATAGCAAAAGCAGCAAGTAGAGCAGCTATAGTATTAAAGAAAGTTGTGCGAATGGAAGCTTTAGGAATATCTTCAGTTTTTGGTAAGTATGTACCATAGACAATCATACCTGAACCTGTGATTGATAGAGAAAAGAAAGCTTGTCCCATTGCCATAACCCATGTTTCAATATGTCCTAATTGTTCCCAATTTGGTGTAAATAAAAACTCATATCCTGCACCGGAATTAGGTAAAAAGTATACGCGAATAGCTAAAATTAAAATAAAATAAAGAATAAAGGCATAGCTATGATTTCAACTTTTTCAATTCCTGATGTAGAACCAAACATTAAAATTAAAGCTGTCATTACAATAACAAGAGTATGCCAAAATACACTGCCGAATTCTCCAGTAACTTCTTGTAAAAATACTTCGTGATGACCGGATAACATTTCACCAGTGATAGACCACCATAAAGCTCTGAGTACCCAACCAATGATGATTGCATAACCGATAGCTATACCAAGTGAGCCTAAAAGAGGTATCCAGCCGAGGCAATAGCCTAATTTTGATTGTTTAATTTTGCTCCAGCAATATTCATAAGCACCTAATGTACCTGTTTTAGCACGACGACCAATGGCAAATTCAGCGGATAAACCAACAAGTCCAAATAAGATAGAAAATAAAATATAAGGGATTAAAAAAGCACCGCCACCATATTCGCCTAAGCGATAAGGAAACATCCAAATTGTCCCCATACCTACAGCTGAACCGATACAAGCGAGGATAAAACCTGTACTACTTTTAAATCCTCCATTTTGATGTATATTATCCATAAAAAAAACTCCTTTATAGAATTATTAAGAAAAATCATTTATAATTATAACTTGTGTACATAGTATTTGTAAAAACGATAATTTCTATAATATAATTCAGTTTTTTCGATAGATAATAAGGAGCAATAAATATAGCATGGAATTAAGAAATTTAAAGACTTTTTTATACGTAGCAGAACAATGCAGTTTTTCGAAAGCGGCAATTTTACTAAATTATTCACAATCGACTGTTACGGCACAAATTCAAAAATTAGAAGAAGAATTAGATATTTTATTATTTGAAAGAATTAATAAAACAGTGCGCTTGACCAATGCAGGTCAAGCGTTTTTAAAATACGCTCATGAAATCATCAGAACTAGTGAAGATGCAAAAAAAGCATTGAAAAATTTACCGATAGAAACAGGTGAACTCAGAATAGCTATGGCAGAATCTATTGCTAATACTTTTTTCCCTGAGATATTAGAACGATTTCATCAACTATATCCTAAGATAAAGGTAACTTTATATACAGCTGGTACAGATAGTTTATTTCATAAATTAAGACATAATGAAGCAGATTTGCTCTATACTCTAGATAAAAGAATTTATTCCTCAGAAATAGTTACTGTGATGGAGAAGAAAGAAGAAGTATTTTTTGTAGCTAGTCCTAAACATAGATTAGCAGGAAAAAATTGTTTAATAGAAGATTTATTAGGCGAAGATTTTTTACTCACAGAAAAAGATATGAGTTATCGTAGACATTTAGAAGAATATTTAGCTTCTAAATCTTTGGAGATAAATCCTTTCTTAGAATTGGGAAATGTAGAGATTTTAAAATCTTTGGTAGAGAAAAATGCAGGCATTTCTTTTTTGCCAGAATTTACGATAAAAAGACAGTTAGAAGAACAGCGATTAGTGAAAATCAATATTCCAGAAGTTTTTAAGGTCTGGCGACAATTAATTTATCATAAACATAAATGGGTTACTGCTTCGATGAAAGTAATGATAGATTTAATTAGAGATTATGAATATGATAAAAAGAATTTTAGCCAAAATAAAAGTCTATAGCAAAAGCTATAGACTTTAAATTTTATTCTTTTAGAACTTGTTTAATTAAAAATTCGCTTTTAGGAAGACAAAACTGCACAAGTGGGCCAGTTAAAAAAGCAGCTATGACTGTACCTATACCAACAGTACCACCTAAGATATAGCCTAAAATAACAAAAAATAAATCACAAGTCATACGTACCCAGCGGAATTGAAATTTTTGTAATTTATCAGTTAAGATAATGGCTATCAAATCATTAGGGCCAGTACCGGCGTTGCTTTTGATGACTATGGACATGCCAATAGATAAGATAACGCACCCTAAAATCATACCTAAAATACGCCATGGTAAGGTGGAATCGGCATTGATAAAATCGCCTAAAAGCCATGTGAAAAAATCAATGATAGGACCACCACAAAAAGCGCATAAAATAGTACCAGGTTTTACATATCCTTTAGTAGTTAGAAGCATAACGACCAATAAGATACATAAGACAATGACGTGAAAAGTACCTACAGATAGATTAAATGTTCGAGCAAGCCCTTGAATAAATACAGTGAAGGTATCAGTACCAAGCTCGGATAATAAAAATAAAGAAATCCCCAAATGGGCAATGATTAAACCAAGTAATAAAATACTAAGTGCAATAATCCAGTTTTTTAAACTGCGTTTTGATGTATCACTAGCAAATGTAGACATAGAACCTCTTTTATTTTGTAGATTTATTTTGATGAAATATTATATTTCTTCTGGATAAACTAAATTCCATTCACGGCGCAATTTAGTCATGATATCCATAACATCTTGAGTATAAGTAAATTGTAAAAGATCAGTTTCTTCTTCTAAAATGGCTTTTTCCATATCTTCCATTTCATATTGAAGTGCTTTCTTCGTATCACCTACGATGATTTCTTGTTTTTCGCCTGTAACAGCATCTGTAATTACTGCTTTATTAGCACGAGGGAATTCCATAATTTCAATATAAGCTTTTTTACAGCTAATCATAGCTCGTTTTGGTTGTTTAGAATGAAGTGATAAAGCAATTGTTGCCATCTGATTATCTTCATTCATCAATAAAATAGTAGCTTGTTCATCAACGCCAGTAGGTGCAGGAAGCATTTGACTTAAAATTTTTGTTGGTTTACTTTGCATAAAACTGCGTGTGAGACTAAGCGCATATACACCGATATCGAGCAAAGCACCACCAGCTAAATTTTTATTGAAAAATCTGTTAGTCATATCATAATCTTTGAAACTACCAAAGTTTACAGTAATCATCTGTACTTTACCAAATTCATTATTATGTATCATTTCCCATAATTGTTTATAAATAGGCATATGCCAAATAGTCATAGCTTCAGCTAAAATTAAATTATTTTCTTGAGCTAGTTTAACACATTCATTTAATTCACGACTATTTAAAGTAATGGACTTTTCTACAAATAAATGTTTGTGATTTTCTAAAGCTTTTTTCATGAATGGATAATGTGTATTATGTGGAGTTGTCAAATAAATAATATCTACATCAGGATCAGTGAAGATATCTTGAAAATCATCGTAAACTTTTTCGATGCCATATTTTTTAGCAAAATCGATGGCTTTACTATGTGTACGATTGCCAACAGCATATAATTTTTTGCCCATGTTTTGTAGCGCTTGAGCCATTTCATTGGCAATTACACCAGTACCTAGAACAGCCCAATTTAATTGTTTGTTAAAAGACATAAGTATACCCTCCTAAAATATATAATTTATTATTATTATAAAAAAAAATAAACTTATAAAGGAATACTTAAATGATAAATAAAAAAAGATAATATAAATAAAAGGCTTAGCTAATCAAAAGAAAAGCTAAGCCTTAAAATTTTATTTATTTGTTGCTTTTAATACATAAACTTTAGAGTCGAAATCACAGCTTGTAGGCATATCACTAGATACCTGACCTGCGCTAGGATCATCAATTACAAGACCGATATTCATGAGTTCATCACCATAATAACAATTGCCATCAATATTTTGTTTATAGCAAAAATCAGGATTTAAGCCTTGGAGATAAATTCTGCTATATGGTAAATTGATACCATTTAATACACGATACCAACCAACAATAGCAGTTTCTTTATCTTCGCTTACTACCATCCAAGCAGTTACATTATTTTCAAAAGGACTGCTCAAACGATAGAATGTGCCAAATTGGAAAACTTCACGATATTCTTTCATGAATTTAATTTGTTCTTTTACTTCTTCTTGTTCAGCTGGAGTTAATTTATTTAAATCAAGCTCATAGCCAAAAGTACCAAAGTAAGCAACGTTTGCTCTAGTATGAAGAGGTGTTAAACGATATACTTGATGGTTAGGAGTAACAGAAACATGACTGCCGATGGAGCTGATAGGATAAGCAAAAGATGTACCATATTGGATTTTTAAACGTTCAATAGCATCAGAGTCATCACTTGCCCAGCCTTGTGGAGCATAATATAAAAGACCTGGGTCAAATCTAGCACCACCACTAGCACAAGATTCAAAGAGAATATGAGGAAATTCAGAAGTTAAGCGTTCATATAAATCATATACACCTAAGATATAACGATGGAATACTTCTCCTTGTCTATCAGCAGGAAGTGCGACAGAATAACATTCTGTAATACTGCGGTTCATATCCCATTTTATATAAGAAACTTTTGCTTCACGTAAGATTTTAGCAAGCATATTGTAAATATAATCTACAACTTCTTTACGTGAATAATCTAATACATATTGATGACGACATTCACAAGAATTTCTATTTGGTACATGTAAAATCCAATCAGGATGATTGCGATAGAGGTCAGAATCCATATTAGTCATTTCTGGTTCAATCCAAAGACCAAATTTCATGCCGAGATTTTCAATTCTTTCTGCAAGACCTTTGATGCCATTTGGTAAGCGGTCAGTATTTGGATACCAATCGCCAAGACCTGCATAATCGGAAGTGCGTTTGCCAAACCAGCCATCATCTAATACGAATAATTCTACGCCACATTCTTTAGCTTTGCTAGCGATAGTTACGAGTTTATCTTCATTGAAATCGAAATAAGTAGCTTCCCAGTTATTGATTAAAATAGGTCTAGCTTTATCTCTCCAATAGCCACGAGCAAGGCGTTTTTGGAATAATTTATGGAAAGATTGACTTAAATTATTTAAGCCGTTATCAGTATAAATCATTACAGCTTCTGGAGTTTGAAAAGATGTATTTGGTTCTAATTTCCAATCAAATGTAGTTGGATTAATACCCATTAAAACGCGTGTAACATCATGAGTATCAACTTCTGCTTGAGCTAAGAAGTTACCGCTATAGATTAAGCTAAAACCAATAGCTTCCCCTTTATTTTCATCTGTAGTAGGTCGTTTTAAAATGATAAATGGATTGTGTTCATGGGAAGAATGACCACGAGTGGAATTAATAGCAGTGATGCCTTGTTCTAATTTACGTACTTTTAAATGACGTTCTCTAGACCATGTACCAGAGAATTGAAGCCATTCATAATCGCAATCAGGTAAATCAAGACAAAGGCTCATAGCTGTTGTTAAATGAACATCATCTTTACCCTGATTGTAGATTTTAGCACTGCGAGCGATAATGCCATTTTGAGCAAAAATAGTATAGAGTAAATCTATTTCAACTAAAGTTACAGGGTCTTGTAAATGAATAGTTAAAGTGAGAGCTTCATCATCATTTTCTGTGTAAGTAGCAGGTAAATTTTCAAGTTTTGGTTTGCCTTTGCTGATAGAATGACTTTGATAATGGAAGTCAGAAATTTTACTACCGTTTGTCTGGCAAATTTCAATAGCAGGCTGACGATAATCAGAAGTACCATAAACAGGATATTCTTGACGAATATGGCTCAAAGATATAATATTATGGAATTCTTCAGAAATATAGGAAGTTGTTGGACGAGCACAAGATTGAATTAAATAGGAAAAATCTGCTTTGTCATGTACTTTTTTACCAAAATATACTTGGCTTAGATGACCATTAGGAAGTACAGTCATAATGTAACTAATTTTATCATTAGTTAAATGAAAAGTACGGCTTTGTTCATTAAATAAAATTTTCATCTTAAAAAACGCTCCTTTATAAATATATGAATTTATGGCTTTTCGTAATTAATATCTATAAATTATTATATATGAGAATTTTATGAAAATAAAGATGGTGTTGTTAAGTAAATCAGTTTAAATGTTAAATAAAAACTATAAGAGCAATACTTATAGTTTTTATTTCATTCTATTTACAGGTTTATTAAAAGATATTTTAGGAGAAAAACTTTTGCGATACTGTGAAGGCGTAAAACCTTTTTTGGCTTTAAAGGCTTTAGCAAATACTAAAGGGTCTTGATAGCCACAAGAATTAGATATAGTTTCAATGGATAGTGTAGTTGTATTTAATAATTGTTCAGCACGAGTTATGCGATAATTAGCTAAATATTCTTGGGGAGAAATATTTAAATGTTTGCGAAATAATAAATAGAGGTAATTTCTAGTGATGCAAACATATTTAGCAATATCAGTGATTTTTAAATTATTAGTGTAGTTATTTTCGATAAATTCAATGGCTTTTTTTACATATAGATTATTGTTGTCATTAGTCGGCAATATAGTTTTTATATCTTTACTTAAGATAGAGAAGAAAGAATATAATAGACTTTCTAGCAAAAATTGATTGCTTGTGGCAAAGTTATTATTTTTTAACATATTATGCACAATTTGTTTTAATTCTTCACTATAATTACATTGAAATGTTAGATGATTGGAACTAAGACCGATATCATTTAAATATTGAATAGCTTTAGTACCATTAAAACCAATCCAAAGATATTGCCATGGGTCATCTTTATCAGCTTGATAAAATACTTGCAAATGAGGTTCAACTAAAAATCCTTGACCTTGAGATAATTCATAGCAAGCGTTATTTACATAATATTTTCCTTTGCCTTTAGTTATATAGTGAATGATATAATTATCGCGGATACCAGGGCCAAAGCTGTGATTAGGCTCACATTTAGCTAAGCCACAAAAACATAAGTATAAATCAGAAAAATGGCGTTCTGTTATTTGGAGTACATGAGAATTTTCCATAATAATTAACCTCAAATTTAATTTAGTCTTATAATATTATAATATAATAAAACAAATAAATAATAAAAGGTGATTTTTATGGAAACAAAATGGTGGCAAAAATCTGTTGTTTATCAAATTTATCCTCGTAGTTTTTGTGATAGCAATAATGATGGTATTGGTGATATCAATGGTATTCGCTCTAAATTGGATTATTTGGAAAAATTAGGTATAGAAGTAATTTGGCTAAGCCCTGTATATTGTTCACCTAATGATGATAATGGCTATGATATCTCTGATTATTATGATATTTCCCCAGAGTTTGGGACATTAGATGAAATGAAAGCTTTATTAAAAGAAGCTAAAGCACATCATATAAAAATAATCATGGATTTAGTGGTAAATCATACTTCAGATGAACATAAATGGTTTATAGAAGCAAAGATAAATAAAAATAGCAAATACCGTGATTATTATATTTGGCGAAAAGGTGAGAACAACAATCCACCAAATGATTTATTGTCCTGTTTTGGTGGCTCAGCATGGGCATATGATGAAACATCTCAAGAATATTATCTGCATTTTTTTAGTAAGAGACAGCCAGATTTAAATTGGGAAAATAAAGATATGCGTAAAGATATTTGGCAGATGATGAATTTTTGGATCGATTTAGGTGTTGGTGGTTTTAGAATGGACGTTATTGATATGATTGGTAAAGTTCCAGATTTAAAAATCAAAGAAAATGGGCCTAAATTGCATGAATATATTCAAGAAATGCATAAAGAAACTTTGCAAGGCAAAGATTTATTGACAGTGGGTGAATGTTGGGGAGCAAATCCGCAGATAGCACAGTTATTTTCCAGTCCAGATAGACATGAATTAAGTATGGTATTTCAATTTGAACATATTATGCTTGACCAAGAAGGCTCGGATAAATGGAACTTGAAAAAGCTTGATTTAATTGAGTTGAAAAAAGTATTTACTAAGTGGCAAAAAGAATTAAATGGCAAAGGTTGGAATAGTTTATTTTGGAATAATCATGATTTACCAAGAATTGTATCTCGTTGGGGTAATGACAAAGAATATCGCGCGCAGTCTGCAAAAATGTTGGCGATATTACTTCATGGTATGCAGGGAACACCATATATTTATCAAGGCGAAGAAATCGGCATGACTAATATTGAGTTTAATGATTTAGCTGATTTTGCCGATATTGAATCTGTGAATGCATATAAAGAAAGAATGGCTAATAATATACCTAAAGAAGAAATATTAAAATCTTTGCGTGCTAAAGCTAGAGATAATGCAAGAACTCCTATGCAGTGGAATAGTGATGTATATGCTGGCTTTAGCAAGGTTAAACCATGGTATAGAGTAAATCGCAATTACGTAGATATAAATGTAGAAAAAGCTTTAGCCGATAAGAATTCAATTTTTTATTGTTATCAAAAATTGATTAAGATGCGTAAAGAAAATCCTATTATGATTTATGGTGAATATGATTTATTATTAGCCGAAGATAAAAATATTTTTGCTTATACAAGAAAATATGAAGATAAAACTTGGCTTATAATATGTAATTTTTATGATAAAGAAGTTGATTTTAACTTAGAAGGCACAGGAAAAATTTTAATCAGTAATTATGAAGATACGATAACAGATTTGACAAAAGGTCATTTAAGACCATATGAAGCTGTAATTTATCAGTGGCAGAAATAATAAAAAAGCATAGTTTAATCGTTTTGATTAGACTATGCTTTCTTTTTGTATATTTAAGTTGTTGGTAAGTCAGAGGTACAATGAGCGCATTTAGTGGCTTCATGAGGAATTTCAGATTTACAAAATGGGCAGATTTTTGTTTTTGGCGGTTCTTTAGGAATAGGAATTAATTTGTTTAGCTGTCTAATTAAACAAAAGACTACGAAAGCCAAAATTAAAAATTGGAGAAAATCTGTTAAAAAGGCACCATAAGCAAAAACTGCACCAGCTTTTTTAGCTGTTTCAAGGTCAGCACCTTTTTCAGCAAGTATGAAAGTCGCCTTACTAAGTGGCAGATACATATTGTTGAAATCAATACCGCCAGTAAAAATACTGATTATAGGCATGATTAAATTTTTTACAATGGAATTTACAAGCCCTGTAAAAGCAGTACCAATAATCATACCAACTGCTAAATCAAGCATATTACCTTTAAAAGCAAATTTTTTAAACTCAATAAAGAAATTTTTCATAATGATAAAAACCTTTCTAAGCATAATGTATATAATTATAACCTATAAAGGTGAGTATTGAAAAGAAAAAAAGCATTTTTTAACAAATATTGTGCATTATTTTATCTATAAAATATAAATACAAATAAGTATAATAAATACATATTTTTAAGAATGGTGATGACTTTTTGTGAAAAATAAAGTAATGGAAAATTTTATAGATAATAATTATAATTGTTGTCAAGCTATTGTTTGTGCTTATTGTGAAGAATTAGGCTTGTCAGAATATGTAGCATTTAAATTAACAGAAGGATTTGATTCTGGCATGGGAGGATTAAGAGATACTTGTGGAGCTGTTACAGGCATGTTTTTAGTAATAAGTCTAGCTAATAGTGCAGGTGATAAACATTTACCATTGAAAAGTAAATTTGATACATATAATAAATTTCAGGAAGTAGCAAAATTATTTAAAGAAAAATGTGGTTCAATATATTGTAGAGATTTGAAAAATATGGAGAAGAATAAAATTTTATCTTGTGAAGATTGTGTACAAGTAGCAGATGAAATTTTAAAGAAACACTATTTTAAATAAAATAATATTTTATTCAATAAAAAAGCTAAGTCCTCAAATAAGGACTTAGCTATATTTTTTATCTTATTCCCATTCAATTGTAGCTGGTGGTTTAGAAGTTATATCATAAACTATTCTGTTTACACCAGGTACTTCGTTTACAATTCTACGAGAAACTGTGTCTAATACTTCATATGGAATTCTTGCCCATTCAGAAGTCATAGCATCGCTACTTGTAACAGCACGAAGTGCTACAGTGTGGCAATAAGTACGGCTATCACCCATAACACCTACAGAGCGGATGTTTGGAAGACAAGCGAAATACTGCCAAATTTTTTCGGAAAGACCAGCTTTAGCTACTTCTTCACGGAAGATAGCATCTGCTTCACGAACAACAGCAAGTTTTTCTTCAGTTACTTCGCCGAGAACGCGGATAGCAAGACCAGGACCTGGGAATGGTTGACGCCATACGAGGTCATGAGGAATGCCGAGTTCTTCACCTACTGCACGAACTTCATCTTTGAAGAGTTCGCGAAGTGGTTCGATAAGATCGAATTGAATATCTTCAGGAAGACCGCCAACGTTGTGATGGCTCTTAATTGTTGCAGAAGTTTTTGTACCACTTTCAACAATATCTGGATAGATTGTACCTTGAACAAGGAAATCAATTTTGCCAAGTTTATTAGCTTCAGCTTCAAATACACGAATGAATTCTTCACCGATGATTTTACGTTTTCTTTCAGGATCAGAAACGCCAGCTAATTTACCTAAGAAACGGTCTTTAGCATCAACACGGATAAGGTTCATATCGAATTGTTTACGGAAGATAGTTTCTACTTGATCACCTTCATCTTTACGGAGTAAACCGTGGTCAACGAATACGCAAGTTAATTGTTTGCCTACAGCTTTGTGAACTAAAACAGCAGCAACAGAAGAATCAACACCGCCACTTAAAGCGCATAATACTTTTTTGTCGCCAACGATTTGTTTGATTTCTGCAATTTTGCTTTGAGCAAAAGAACTCATAGTCCAATCGCCTTTTAAGCCACAGATTTTGAATAAGAAGTTTTTCATCATCTGCTGACCAAATGGAGTATGTTCAACTTCTGGGTGGAATTGTACACCATATAATTTACGACTGTCATCGCACATAGCAGCAACAGGAGTATGCTTAGTATGAGCAATAGCTTTGAAACCTTCTGGAACTTTTTCTACATAGTCGCGATGGCTCATCCAGCAAATTTCATCAGCATTGATACCATCGAATAAAACGCTAGTAGTATCAAGAGTGATGTCCATTTTACCATATTCGCCAGCTTCAGCATGAGCTACGCTACCACCGAGATTATGAGCTGTGAACTGATGACCATAGCAAATACCAAGTACAGGGATACCAAGTTCAAAGATTTTTGGATCAGCCTGTGGTGTATTGTCAGCGTAAACACTGCTAGGACCACCAGTGAAAATAATAGCTTGTGGATTTTTAGCTTTAATTTTTTCTACTGTATAATCATAAGGAACAATTTCACAGTAAACACCGCATTCTCTAACACGACGTGCAATTAATTGGTTATATTGACCGCCAAAGTCAATAACAAGAACCATTTCATGAATTGTGCTCAATTTTTTACCTCCTAATAATAAAAAACGCTCTCTTTACAAAAATAGTTTACTATACAGTAGTTTTTCTGTAAAGAGAGCTTTTATATTTGTTGCTATTTATTAAGCGAAATTTAATTTAAAATTAAGCTTTACCGTCGCAACCAAGAACTTCTTTAATTTTGTGAGAAACGATTGCTTTGATGTTAGTTCTACCGTCAGCAACATATTGACGTGGGTCAAAATGATCAGGATGATCGTTGAAGTGTTTACGAATACCTGCAGTCATTGCAAGACGAAGGTCGGAGTCGATGTTGATTTTGCAAACAGCCATGGAAGCAGCTTTGCGAAGTTGGTCTTCAGGAACACCAACAGCATCTGGCATATGACCGCCATTTTCGTTGATAATTTTAACGAAATCTTGAGGAACGGAAGAAGCACCATGTAAAACGATTGGGAAGTTAGGAAGACGTTTAGCAACCTCTTCAAGAATGTCGAAACGAAGTGGAGGTGGTACTAAAATGCCTTGTTCATTTCTTGTGCATTGGTCAGGAGTGAATTTGTAAGCACCATGGCTAGTTCCGATAGCGATAGCTAAGGAGTCAACACCTGTTTCTTTAACGAATTCTTCAACTTCGTTAGGATCAGTGTAATGAGCTTCATGAGCAGCTACTTTAACATCATCTTCGATACCAGCTAACTGACCAAGTTCTGCTTCTACTACTACGCCATGAGCGTGAGCATATTCAACAACTTCTTTTGTTTTTTCAATATTTTCTTTGAAGCTGTAGTGGGAACCGTCGAACATAACGGAAGTGAAACCGCCATCAATACAAGATTTGCAAGTTTCGAAATCTGCACCATGGTCGAGGTGTAAAGCGATTGGAAGACCAGTGTCTTCAATAGCAGCCTGTACAAGATGTACAAGGTATTGATGTTTAGCATATTTTCTAGCACCAGCGGAGCACTGAAGAATTAAAGGAGCGTTTAATTCTTTAGCAGCTTCAGTGATACCCTGAACGATTTCCATATTATTTACGTTGAATGCACCAATAGCATAATGGCCTTCATACGCTTTTTTAAACATTTCTTTTGTTGTTACTAATGGCATTAAAAAAACCTCCATAGACAAAATTTAAATTTCAAGACTATTATAGCATAAAATTTGTTTATTTGTATATCAAAATCTGAAAATTATTTAATTCAGACAATTCTTGCAATCTATAAATATTTTTTTATAATAAATTTCGGCATTTATAGTTAAATCCGTTATGATATAATTTTAAAATAAATATAATTTTTATTTAAGTAGGTGAGCATATGAATATTGAAAAATTGTCTATAAAACAGATAAAAGATTTAATGGTTAAAGAGTGTAATGACGAATTATTGACAGCGATAAAAAATGATGCCCGTAAAGGTGTACAAAGTATATATAAAAGTTATCAACGAGAAATGAAAGAACGTCAGCGAGTGGCTAATTTATATACTTTTGAAAATGGATGTAGAGCTAATGGTTATAAATTAATTGCTGGCGTAGATGAAGTGGGTAGAGGACCGCTCGCTGGGCCTGTAGTAGTAGCTAGTGTTATTTTGCCGGAGAATTTTTTTATTGAGAAAATAAATGATTCCAAGAAATTATCCGAGGCAACACGTGAAAAAATTTATGATATCATCATGAAAAATGCGATAGCTGTAAATAGAGCGATTATCGATGAAAAAACTATAGATAGAGTAAATATTTATCAAGCTGCAATGAATGGTATGTATGAGGCTATTTATGGATTAAATCCTAAACCTGATGCAGTATTAATTGACGCTATGCCTTTAGAAAGTTTGGATATCTATCATCAATCAATAATTAAAGGTGATGCAAAATCTGCTTCGATTGCAGCAGCTTCCATTGTCGCTAAAGTGGAAAGAGATAGAATGATGAATGAATTTGATAAGATTTATCCACAATATGGTTTTGCTAAAAATAAAGGGTATGGAACAAGTGAACATTTAGAAGCTTTAAGAAAGTATGGACCATGTGAAATTCATCGAAAATCATTTGAGCCAATAAAATCAATGGTGATGCAGAAATAAGGTATTTGTATGAAAAATATGGGCTTATGGGGAGAAAATAAGGCTGTAGAGTTTTTAAAGGCAAAAAATTATACAATATTGGCGAGAAATTATCATAGTAGATTTGGTGAAATAGATATTATAGCAAGAAAGCAAAATACAATTATTTTTGTTGAAGTAAAGACTAGAAAAAATACTGCATTTGGATTTCCTGCTGAATTTGTGGATTATAAAAACAACAAAAAATCATGAAAACGGCTCAATTATATATAAATGATAATTTTAATGCAGAATTTGATTATAGATTTGATATAATAGAGGTATTTCACTATGATGATAATAAGGTGAATTTTAATCATTTGAAAGGAGCGTTTGAGCTTTGAAAACAAAGGGTTTTGAGCGAAAAAGACGTATTATTGTTGGTGTATCAGGGGCAAGTGGTGCGACTTATGCTTATAGATTGATACAAGTCCTTGCTGATAGTGGAATTGAAGTACATTTTGTGGCTTCAAAAGCAGGGCTTGAAGTATTAGAGTATGAATGTGGTTTAACTATGGTTCAATTGACACAAATGGTTCATAAGATTTATGATGTAAATCGAATTGATAGTGCAATAGCAAGTGGTTCTTTTCCTTGTGAATCAATGGTTATTGTACCGTGTTCCATGAAGACTTTAGGGTCTTTAGCAAATGGCATTGCTGGAAACTTACTCACTAGAGCAGCTGACGTAACTTTAAAAGAAGGTCGTAAGCTCGTTTTAGTAACAAGAGAAACACCAGTACATGCTATTCATTTAGAAAATATGTTGAAATTATCACATGCAGGTGCAAGGATAGTGCCAGCATGTCCAGGTTTTTATCATCGACCACAAACTATTGAAGAATTAGTTGATATGTTGGTAGGTAAAATATGTGATACTTTAAATGTAGATAATGATTTATTTGAACGTTGGACAGGACCAAGTGAAGTTTAAATTTTATTTGGGATAATTTATTAATAACAAATTGCATATAAAGGATATTGATAAATCACCCCAAAATATTATGGGGTGATTTTATGTTTGCAAAAACTTATGGGGCAACAACACTAGGTATAGATGGTGTACTCATAGAAGTTGAAGCTGATGTAGCAAATGGATTGCCAAAATTTGAAATAGTAGGTTTAGCAGATGTTGCAGTAAAAGAAGCTAAAGAAAGAGTTCGACCTGCTATTAGAAATACAAATGTCAATTTAGTGCCTAAGAAAGTAACGATAAATTTAGCTCCTGCCGATTTGCGCAAAAATGGTTCATCTTTAGATTTACCGATAGCTATAGCACTTTTGGAAGCATATGGATTTTTACCTAAGGATTGTTGTAGTGATAGTTTATTAGCTGCTGAATTATCTTTAGATGGTCAAGTAAAAACAATAATAGGAATTTTGTCCATGGCTATTTTATGTAAAGAGCTTAAGTTTAAAAAATTTTTTGTAGCTAAAGGTAATGAACAAGAGGCTTTGTTGGTAGAAGGTATTGAAGTATATGCTATAGCGACATTGTCAGAACTAATAGATTTTTTACAAGGAAAGATAAAGTTAAAACCAGCAAAAAGACAAAAGAGATTATCTCAAGATATGCAATTCAAAGAAGATTTTGCTGATGTGCAAGGGCAATTTTTAGCGAAAAAAGCTTTGGAAATAGCGGCAGCAGGTGGTCATAATGTATTGATGGTGGGAGCACCAGGAACAGGGAAGACAATGCTTGCCAAACGCTTGGCGACAATTTTACCGCAAATGACATATCAAGAGGCTTTGGAAGTAACTAAAATTTATAGTATAGCTGGATTGTTATCAAGAGATAGTGGATTGGTAACGAAAAGACCTTTTCGCAGTCCACATCATACAATTTCTAGTGCTGGTATCATTGGTGGCGGTACTATACCAAAACCTGGAGAAGTAACTTTAAGTCATAATGGTGTTTTGTTTTTAGATGAATTACCAGAATTTAGTAAATCTAGTTTGGAAGCATTAAGACAACCATTAGAGGATGGAGAAGTCATGATAACAAGGGTAAATGCTTCTTTAAAATTTCCTTCACGAATGATTTTAGTAGCTTCTATGAATCCTTGCCCTTGTGGTTATAAATATGATAATACACGCAATTGTACTTGTAGTGATTATGAAATAAAACGCTATACAAAGAAAATATCAGGGCCACTGCTTGATAGAATTGATATACAAATTCAAGTGCCACGAGTGGAATATAAAGACTTTGTAACAGATAAAAAAGCAGAGTCTTCAGAGCAGATACGCCAACGCGTTGAACAAGCAAGGCAGATACAATTAAAAAGATTTGCTCAAGCCAAAATAGTTTGTAATGCTCAAATGTCACATGCTATGATAAAATCATATTGTAAATTAACAGCTAAGGCACAAGATATGTTAGGTCTTGTTTTTGAACAGATGAGATTGAGTGCTAGAGCTTACGATAGGATTATTAAAGTGGCACAGACTATAGCTGATTTAGATAATAGTGAATATATAGAAGATAAACATATAGTCAGAAAGCCGGATTTCAAATATCGTAATAACTTTTAATTTTACAAGAAAAAAATTTAAAATTAAAGTAAAGGAAGCGAAATTATGGTATTTACAGGAAAAACAAAAAATTTAGGAGTAATCGGTTATCCTATAAAACATTCATTATCGCCAGTTATTCAAAATACAGCTATACAAGAAGCAGGTATTGATTATGCATATATTGCTATGCCGATAGCTCCAGAGGATTTAGAAAAAGCAGTAATAGGGTTAAAAGCATTAAATTTTACTGGATTTAATGTAACTATTCCGCATAAAGTAAATATCATGCAGTATTTAGATGAAATAGATGAGATGGCAAAATTAATAGGAGCTGTAAATACTGTACATATAAAAGATGGTAAATTATATGGATATAATACAGATGCTATTGGTTTTATCAATCCATTACTAAAGGAAAATGTGGAAATAAAAGATAAAACAGCTGTGATTTTAGGAGCTGGTGGAGCTTGTAGAGCAGTTGTTTGTGGCTTGATTAAACAAGGGATAAAAAATATCATCTTAGCCGTTAGAAATCTAGCAAAAGCACAATTATTAGCAAATGATTTTAATGATTTAGTTGATATAAAAGTGTGCGATTGGCATAGTGAAGAATTTAAACAATATTTAGCTCAAGCTGATTTATTAGTAAATACTACTCCGTTAGGAATGGAAGGCAATATTGATAGTAAACCACCTGTTGATTGGGAAAGTGTAAAAAAATCTGCGTTTGTTTATGATATTGTATATATCCCTGCCGAAACAAAATTTTTACAAGAAGCCAAAGAATATGGGCATAAAATATTAAACGGTGAAAGAATGTTAGCTGAACAAGGAGTAGCAGCACTTCATTTATGGACTGATAAAGATATAAATGTGGATATCATGGTGAAAAGCGTTACATGATTATTTGATAAAATAATAAAGGTTTGTTTAGACCGCTATGAACATAGATGTATGGGTGAGATTGAGATGAGGCCTGTACATCTATTTTTATTTTAGAAACGAAGATGAAGTAAATGGAAATAGAAAAAGGATTTAGAGCAATTATCATTAAAAAATAATGAGAAATTTGCAATTACAGGGCAAACATAATATATTGCAAGGTTATCGTAATAAATCACCTGTAGCTGATTTTATAGATTGTTTGTTAGAAAATGCTTATAAACTGCAAGCTAGTGATATTCATTTAGAGCCACAGGAAAAATATCTACAAATTCGCTATAGAATAGATGGAAAATTGATATTGATTTATAAAGCTTCAAATAAGATCAGTAACTTTTTGATATCATATTTAAAATTGATAAGTAATCTAGATATAGCAGGAAAAAGCGTTTGCCACAAGATGGAAAATTTATTTTTTCTGCTCAAAATATAGATATCAGGATATCTACTATACCTGTACTTTTTGGCGAAAAAGTGGTTTTGCGACTATTGGGGAATAAAGAAAATCTGTTGAATTTAAATCAAATGGGATTTTCTAAAATGAATTTAAAATATTTTAAAGATATGATAAGTGCATCAAGTGGTCTTATTGTGATAACAGGCCCTGTAAATTCTGGAAAATCTACTTTACTTTATGCTAGTTTAAATTATTTAAATAGATTGGATACTAATATTATTACGATTGAAGATCCTGTAGAGTTAAATCTAGATGGTATAAATCAGATGCAGATAAATCAAAAAGCAGGCATGGATTTTGCTGTAGCTTTGAGAGCATCACTTAGACAAGATCCAGATATTGTAATGATAGGAGAAATAAGAGATGAAGTGGTAGCTAAGCAAGCGATAACTACGGCATTGACAGGTCATTTAGTATTAACTACTTTGCATACTAAAAATGCTTTGGGTGTGCCAGCTAGATTAATTGATTTAGGAGTCAGTCCTGTGATGCTTAGCATTGCTTTATTAGGTATGACCTCACAGCGATTAGTGAGAAAGATTTGCCCTAAATGTAAAGTTAGTTATAAACCAAGTGAAAATTCTTTAGAAGCATTGCTTTTAGGAAAAGATTTTTATTTAGGTATGGATTTATATAAGGGAAAGGGGTGTAAATATTGTAATTATACAGGTTTTTTAGGTCAAATAGCTTTGCAAGAGATTTTAAGACCTACAGAAAAAATGAGATATTTAATCAGTAGAGATGATGTTGATGTGAATTTAAAACGAGAGGCGAGGTTAACAGATTTTAAATCTTTATTAGATGATGGAAAGATGAAAGTTTTACAGGGCATAACTACAGCTCAGGAAGTATGGAAAACTTTAAATGGAGTATATCAAATAAATGAAGTTCCTAGAAATTTTACAAAAAGCGATAGTGTGTAAGTGGTCAGATATTCATTTAACTACTGATAAAAATATATATTATCGTCAAAATAATAAGTTAAATATTTGGGAAGATGAATTTTTTACAAGAGAAGATTTTAGGGAAGTGATAGAAAATACATTAAATGAAACACAGAAAATGCTATTTAGGCAAAATAAAGTGATAGATTATGCTTATGAATTTAATAATAGAAGATTTAGGATAAATATCTATATGATTTATAAAGGTTATGGTATGGCTATTAGATTGATAAATGATAATGTAAAGCCTATAGAGAATTTTTATCAGCAAAAAGTCTTGCGAGATATTTTGCATAATGATAATGGTTTTATATTGATTTGTGGTGCTACAGGAACAGGAAAATCAACGACGTTAGCTTCTATGATAGAGTATATAAATCAAAATAAATCTAAGCATATCATAACTTTAGAAGAGCCTATAGAATATGTATTTATTAATAAGAAATCATTAATTCATCAAAGAGAATACCATGTAGATTTTGAAAATTTCAGTGAAGCTATAAAGATGGCAATGCGACAAGATCCAGATGTGATAATGGTGGGAGAAATAAGAGACACAGAAACGATGAAAGCTTGTTTAAATGCTGCTGAAACAGGTCATCTAGTTTTAGGAACATTACATGCTTCTTCGGTGATAGAAGCGATAATACGCATGGAAAGTTTTTTTAATCAAGAACAGATAGAAGCTATTAGTATGCAGATTGCAAGTTCGTTAAACAGTATTATCATTCAAAAATTAATTCCAACAATAGAGGAGAATTTAGTTTGTTGTATGGATATTTTATTGGCAACTACAGCAGTCAAAAATTTAATCAGTAAAAATCAATTATCACAGTTGATTTCGCAGATGCAATTAAATAGACAAAATGGTATGCAGTTTATACGAGATGATATAGAAAAATTAGTTAAAGCTAAATTAATAGATGAAAAAATAGCAAAGAAGTATATAGGTTAAGATGATGACTAAATTTTTTTATATAGCAAGAGATTATCAACAAGGCAATTTAATAAAGGGTTTTTTAGTAGCAAATAATAAATTGGAGGTGATTGATTATTTAAGGCGAGAACAATATTTGATAATAGCTATACACAATAATGATATCTTAGTATAAAAAGAATATATAAAAAAGCATAGGAAAAGATGAAAAAAATTTACTAATAAACAAGTGATTTTACTTTGCCAGCAATTATCAATTATCTTAGAGTCAGGAATAGATATTATAGAGGACTTTAAAAATAGTTAAGAATATTACGTGATAAAATATAAAAAAAATTTTATAGAAAAACAAATTATAGGTTTGAAATGAAGGTGAAAATTTATCTGCTATTTGGCAAAAAAATTTTAATTTACCTGCGTATTTAATAAGTTCAATAAATATAGCAGAACATACAGGTTTATTAGCAGAGGCATTGAAAGACACGGGTATTTTTTTAGCCAAAGAATATGAATTAAAACAAAAATTGAGGCAAATATGTATTTATCCAGTATTTTTATTGTGCGTTCTAGCAATAGTAATTATGTTGATGATTTTTTTAGTCATTCCAGCATTTGCAGATATTTTTCAACGTATGCATATTGATTTACCTTATTTTAACAGTAACTATTTTATCTATAGGCTTAAATATAAAGGCTCATTTTATAAAATTATGCGTATCGTTATTGATAATTTTTATAGCTATTATTTTGGTGGGGCAAAAAGATAAATTAAGATTAAATTTTTTTGCAGTATATATTAAAATTGCCTGTATTTGGTGATTTCTTGCGAAAGTTTTATTTAGTAAATATAGTTAATCAGCTAAATTTTTTTATTGGGAAGTGGTATCAGTATAGATGAAGCTTTAAACATTATGTTAAATAGCAATCACAATATATTAGTACAAGATAATTTAAAAACGGTGCAAAATTTAGTAAAACAAGGTTTTTCATTAGCTGATGCTTTTGCTAAAGTTTCGTTGAGCGTAAATATTTTACAAGAATTCATAGATATTGGCGAAAAAACAGGTATGTTAAAAGATATATTGTCTTATTTAGTTAGTTTTTGGGAAAAAGAGTTAGATAATACAATAAAGATATGTTTGCAACTATTAGAGCCGATATTGATGATAAGTGTGGGCTTTATTGTGGGAATATTTATTATAGCTATTATTATGCCTTTATTTGATTTGGTAAATAATATTGGTTTATAAATTTTTAGTTATTATGAGAAAGAATGATAAAAATGATGAATAAAATTGAACAATTAAAACTAAGTGAAGATGGTTTTACTTTGATTGAGATGATGATTGTTGTAGCAATTATTGCTATTTTGACAGCAATAGCCCTACCGAAATTTAATGAATCTTTAGCTATGGCAAATACATCTAGAGTACAAGCTGATTTACAATCCTTAGATACAGCAATAGCAATGTATAAAGTTCAAAATAATAGAGCACCACAGGATATAAGTGATTTAGATGAATATATTGATGTAGAAAATATAAAGGCACCTACTGGAGATGTATATGTAAATGGCGTTTTGACTTCTAATGAAACAGGAGAAAATTATAGTCTAAATTCAGATAAAACAAATGCTACTTTTATGGGAAAAACTAGAATGGAATTTGGTAAAAATACTGGTGAATAATATTCATAAATAGAGATAAATATTAAAGAGATAAGTAATAAAATGGAAGCAAGTTTTATTTATGATTTGATTGTTTGTATGTATTTAGGTAAAATTGCTTGGGTAGATTTTAAGACTTTGAAAATAAAAAATAAGAGTTTATTATATCTAGGATTGATTTTAGCTATTCGATTAATGATTTTTAATATAAATTTAGAAAAAGTAATCTATGCATTATTAATCAATTTAATTATCTTTGGTATGATATATTTTTACCCTAAGCAATTAATGGGTGCAGGAGATTTGAAATTAGCTTTAGTTTTAGCTTTATGGTGTAATTATCCTCAATGTATAGTGGCGATATATGTAAGTTTTATTTTTGGCGGAGTTGTAGCCATTTATTTTTGTTTAAGGAATATAAATAAAGTGAGTAAAAAAGAAAAGATATCTTTTGCACCAATGCTTATCTTAGGAAATATCATAGCTTTTTTTGAAGCTGATGATATTTTAAATTTGTGGCTTAGTTTTATAGGTTAATTGCAAATGTGGTATATAGAATTAATTATAATGACAGGGATTATAGCATTGTTTACACAGAGTGTGATATTTGTTGATTTTGCCAGTGAAGAACAGCAGGTCAATAATGAAGCAATAAATTTAGTCAGTATATTGATGAATGTGCAGGAGCGTTCAAGAAATTATCATTATATGAAAGATAGTGATTTTAGACCACATTGTTATATTTATAGAGATAAATATATATTGAAATTAAATGAAAATACAGTAGAAGAAGTATATTACTTGCCTGATGATATAAATATAGATTTTGATGATAATGCTAATTTTTATGTTTTTCGCCAAAATAGTTTATACAACAGTTGGCCAAATAAAACGATAAAAATTTATAGTGGAAATACAGCAAAATATATTGTGATAAATCGTGTGGGTAGAATACGTATAATAAATTCTTATGAGGACTCATCATGAATATATGGCAAAATTTAAATAAAGATGAAAATGGATTTTTGCATATAGAATTATTGATTTTGATGGCTATATTGTCTAGTGTAGCAATGATATATATTTGTATGGGAATTTTGAGAAATCAACAGTTGAACAATGGTTATAGAATGACGGCGATATATTTAGCACAAGGATATTTAAATCTTATGGAAGAACAAAAAGAAAATATTATTCCCAATCAAATAGAATGTAATGGTATGAAGTATATGATAAAACAAAAAGAAATTTTTCAAGATGATATAGATGAAATCAGTATTGAAATAAGCTGGCGCTATCATGATCAAGAAGAGATGGAATATCAAGAAAGAGAAATTAAAAGAGAAGCTATTAAATGAACAACAAGGCTTTATTGTAGGTGATGCATTGATAATTTTGCCGTTAATTTTTAGTTTAATAATTGCTATTTTAGTCATAGTGCAAGCCATTAGCAGTAGTATCTTTAACTATATTGACAATTGGATATTGCAAGAACAGACGAAAAATATTTTGGAGAATATGGCAACAGAAATTACTTATGCTGATGAAATCATAGACCAGATAGATTTTGCACATAAAGAAACATTGATTATTGCGACAAAAAGAAGGGCTACAGCTAATTCTGATGATATGGAAAAATATATCGGCTTTCGCAAAGAAGGAGCGATTATTTATCGTTGTGAAATATCCAAATTGAATAATGATATATATAATATTCGAGCTAAACAGCCATTAAATAGCGAAAATTAATTTTGGTAATGACAATATAAGTTACAGTTGTCATAAAATTGATGATAATTTGTATCAATTAGATGTAACTGGTAAAACTTATAGAACTAATCAAGAATTTAAACTCACTACAGTGGTTTTACAACGAAATGCAAAAATAATGGATAATATAGAGCCTTAATTAAAGAAAAATGAGGGTTTAATCATGGACAAAGAAGATGGTATGATAAGTATTTCTATGTTGATTGTTTTGAGTTTAATGACTGTTTTTTCTTTATATATTTATAGATTAAGTCTTACAGAAAATGATAGTTTAGAAATATTAAAAATGAATATGCAGACTAAAAATTATACAATAAGTGAGAGTTTAAATTTAATTGATATATATAAATACGATAAAGAAAAATGGCAAGATGTTTGCATGAAGGCACAAGGCAAAGATGATTTGATGAGGCTATTATAGTAGATGAAAAAACAGTAATAGATAAACAGATGAAAAAATCTGTAAAGATAAAGCATATTTAATGCAGATATATAATCAAGATATATACAAATTAATTGTAGAAAGTAATTTAGAAGATATCACAAATCAAAATTAGTTTTATTTACAAAAGAAAGTGATGATTGCATTGTACAGCGTTGGGAACGTTAAAAGAGAGTTAAAGAAAATAGGAAGAAAATTATATATAAGAGATTTTGCTAAGTTATATTTGCTTATATAGAAGAAGATAAACTTTCTTTGATGACAGTGCAGAAAATAACTGATGATAGATGGCAAATAATTCATTTTTATGCGGAAAAAATTCAGAAAAATAATGAAGATATTAATTTTTATCAAGAGATTTTATATAGATTTTATAAGGAACAAGAACGAGAAAATATAAAATATTTAGTGATAAACTTTGCTGAGCAAAAACAGCAGATTTTACATTATAGTTTTCCTCATATGCCTTTGTCGGAAATAAAAAAAGGCCCTGTATTGGGAGTTACAGGAAGATATAAAGTTAGAAGAGTATTATTATACATATACACTAGAAGATGAAAAAGAAAATTATAATTTAAAAGTGAATTTAATTGGTAAGGCTTTAGTGGATTTATGGCAACAATTGGCAAAAGAGCAAAATCTTAATTTGTATAGTGTATTTTGTCAAAATGATGTAAAAATAGATGTGATAGCAGAAGATGAATATATAAAAAGATATAGAGTAGAAAAACAAAGTGATATTTTTAATTGTGAGCTACAAATAGATAGAGATTTATTGGCGGAAATAGAAGATTTTGATGTGATAAGTAAAATTTTAGTATGTTTTTTACAGCGACAATATCAAGAATTTTTGCCTAAAAGACAACAGTTGAGTTATTTAAATTGGCAAAATATATATTTATTGTTGATAACTATTTTACTATCTTGTAGTTGTTGTTTAGGTGGTTATGCAATTACAAAATATTATCAAGCAGAAAGACAGGAACAAAATATAAAAGAAGAAATAGCTTTAGTACAAAATGATATAGATGATATAGAGCAGTTAAAACAACAAGAAGCTTTAATTAAAGATAAACAGAAGTTAGTGCAGAACTTAGAAGAAAAATCAGTGAATATATATGCTATTTTAATTAATTTAGGTGCAAATACAATAGATGATGTAGCTTTAACTGATTTGAAGATAAAAGATAGAGAAATTTTTTTTGAAGGGACGAGCGAGAAATTATCAAAATATAGCTGTATATAAAGAAAAATTATCGGAAATAAGATTTTTTCAAACGAGTGAAATTGGCGAGATAAAGATTAATACAGAAGATAATTTATTGGATTTTACGATGAAGATAGTGATGAGGTAAAATGAAATATAAAGATTATAAACATTTAATTATTTGCATAAGTATCATTAGTCTATGGATAATGATACTATTTTTTTTAGGAAATATAGTGAGTTCTAAAATAGATATACTAAATACTGAAAAAAATCAACAACAAGAAGAGTTGATAAGTTATTATGATTTTATAGCAAAAAATAAAAATATAGATAGTTATAGAGAAAAGATAAATTTTAATTTAAATTTATTGACAGAAAAAATACCGCAAGAAATAGATGAAGAAAAGTTTTTATTACAATAAATGATATGGCAAAATATTCATCAGTGAAATTATCATAGAAAATGATGCCTAAAAATAAGAGTACACAAGATAATTTAAAGCAGGAAGAAATAGAACTTGTATTGCAAGGTGATTATTTTGCTATAGTTGATTTTTTACATCAGTTGAATTTAAATAGTAGATTGGTAAGTATACAAGATAGCAATATTTTTATACAAAATAATACGATAAATGCGAAATTAACTTTACAAATTTATGCGAATAATTAATAATAGATAAAGATAAATAAAATCTGTTATAATTAAATAGAATATTTTTATATTTAAATTTTATACTTAATATAGATGGGAGTAGTAATCTATATGTTGATACAGCTAGAAGGTCTTATAAAAACTATAGGCATATTAGATGTCTTTGATATTTTAATTGTGGCATTTATTTTATATCGAGTGTATAAAATGTTAGAAAATACACGAGCGATAACCTTGACAAGAGGTTTATTGATATTATTACTTTTAGCGATTATTACTAGTTGGCTTGAATTGCATGTTATAAACTGGTTATTACAAAAGATTGTTACTTTGTTATTTGTAGCATTGCCAATTGTATTTCAACCAGAATTGCGACGTGCTTTAGAGCATATAGGTGAAGGTGGATTTTTCAAACGTTCAATGTTGTTGAACTATGAAGAAGCTTGTTCGTTAGTATCAGAATTGGATAAGGCTGTTACAAAATTATCATCTACAAAAACAGGAGCATTGATTGTACTTGAGCGCAATATGGGTTTAAATGATATTTGTGCAAGTGGAATAAAAATTGATGGGATTGTTAGTGCTGAATTTTTACTAAATGTATTTATCCCAAACACTCCACTACACGATGGAGCAGCCATTATACGCGGTAATCGTTTGATTGCGGCAGGTTGTTTATTGCCACTTACTGATGATAGGTCATTGAGCACAGAGCTTGGAACTCGCCATCGTGCAGCTATAGGTTTATCAGAACAATGTGATGCTGTAGTTGTTATTGTCAGTGAAGAGACAGGAACAATTTCTGTGGCTGAAGCAGGTAGAATATATCGTCATTTAGATTCTGAACAGTTAAAACAATATTTGATGCCAATATTTTCACCAAGAAAGACAACCTTAAAAGAAGCTGTCTTGAAATGGAGGCCAAAAAAATGATAAGTTTTTTTAGAAAAAATCTTCCAGAAAAATGTTTAGCACTTATAGTTGCCATAGGTTGCTGGATTTTTGTAATGAATGACCAAAATCCGCAGATTGAAAATACTTATACAGTGCCAATTGGAATAGTTAATGCACCAGAAGGATATCAAATATCCAAAGATGTTGAAGAAGTAAAATTGAAAGTGCGTGCACCGCGTTCGCTATTTTCAAATGTAGAAACATCTAGCTTTAGAGCTTATGTAGATTTAAATGGTGTAGAAAATGGAATTCATGATTTACAGATACAGACAGTTTTACCTAGTGGTTTTGAATTGATTTCAGCAGGTCCAACAAAAGTATCTATAAATGTTGATAAAATTGAGCAAAAAGAAGTACCAGTTCGCTTGAATTTATCTGGTATTCCAGGTGATGGCAAAGTGGTAGCAAGTGTAGAACAGTCTTTACAGAATATAACAATTGAAGGCCCTGTTAGCATTTTAAATAAAGTAACAGCGGCAGTAGGTTATATTGGTGTAAATGGAAATAATGAAAACTTTAGTGTAACAGTGCCACTTATTGCAGTTAATGACAAAGATAAAGAAGTGGAAGGCGTTAAGCTATTACCTAAAACAGTAGATGTTTCCATTATTTTGGCTAAAGGTTTAAACAAAAAAATTATCGATATAAAACCGACATTGATGTCTGATTGGCCAATGGGTTATATCTTAAAATCAGTGAAGGTAGAGCCTGAAAAAATAGAAGTTAGCGGTAATCCTGATATTATTGGCAATATGACTTATTTATCCACAGAAAATATATCTTTGGCAAATGTTACAAAATCGACGAAACAAACAGTTAATTTAATTGTGCCAGAAGATATAAATGTTCCTAATCAGGAAGTAACTGTATGGATAGAAATAGAAACAAAAGAAAATAAAACTGATAATAAAACAAATAAATAAAGTTAAAATAAGATGAAGTAGGTTTGTTAAATGATAAGAATTAAAAATTTTAATGTACCATTTAATGACCAATCTCCGATAAATGATTTAGTTGCAAAACGATTGAAGTTACCACCTCAACATATTGATGAGGTGGTAATTGTTCGTAAGGGGATTGATGCTAGAAGGTATAAGGGAGCTCCTATTTATTTTGTGTATATATTAGATGTGAAAGTTAATATTGCAGAAAATAAAGTTTTAGCTAGATTAAAAAAAGACAAGAATGTAGAAATCGTAACTACAAAAAAAGCAGATAAAATTAATTGTCAAAAAAGTAAAACATCTAGACCGATAATAATTGGTTTTGGCCCTGCGGGAATGTTTTCGGCTTTAGTTTTAGCTAAAAATGGATATCGGCCACTTATTTTTGAACGTGGAAGTGATGTGGATACTAGACATCAAGATATTGAAAAATTTTGGCAAGGCGAACAATTAAAAGAAAATTCGAATGTACAATTTGGCGAAGGTGGAGCAGGAACTTTTTCTGATGGCAAATTAACAACTCGTATTAATGATAGTAAAATTACAGATGTGTTAGAAGCTTTTGTAGAAGCTGGAGCACCACCAGAAATAAAATATCTGCATAAACCACATATTGGTACTGATATTTTGCGCATTGTTGTAAAAAATATTCGTGAGAAGATAAAAGCTTTGGGCGGAGAAATTTTCTTTAATTCACAAGTTACAGATTTTATAATAAAAGATGATAAAATCTGTGGGGTTGAAATCAATCATAAAGAAAAATTCACAGCAAGTGATGTATTTTTAGGTATTGGTCATAGTGCAAGAGATACGTATGAATTGTTATATTCCAAGGGAATATCCATGGAAGCGAAACCTTTTGCAATTGGTGTCCGCATAGAACATCCGCAAGATTTAATTGATAAAGCTCAATATGGTGAAGATTATAAAAGTGAATTATTGCCAGTAGCAGATTATTCATTGACTTATAATAATCGTCAAAAAGGTAGAAGTGTATATTCTTTTTGTATGTGCCCAGGTGGTCAAGTAGTAGCTGCTGCTTCAGAACTAGGCAGAGTTGTTGTAAATGGTATGAGTAATTATAAACGTAATTCTGGTATTGCAAATAGTGCATTGCTCGTCAATGTAACACCAGATGATTTTGGTCATAATGTCTTAGATGGCATTGCTTTTCAACGTCATTATGAAGAAATGGCATATATTTGTGGTGGTAAAAATTATCATGCACCAGTGCAAACGGTTGGCGATTTCTTAAAAGATAAAGTAAGTGATGATAATTTTTTAGTAGAACCAACATATAAACCGGGAGTAAAGATTTGCAATTTACGCGAATGTTTACCAGATTTTACAACGCAGATGTTGGCTGAAGCATTACCTAATTTTGATAAGAAAATTCCAGGTTTTGCAGGTGAACATGTGGTGATGACTGGGGTAGAAATGCGTTCTTCTGCACCATGTAGAATTATCCGCAACAGACAAACATATATGTCTGAAAATATAAAAGGGTTATATCCTATAGGCGAAGGTGCTGGATACGCTGGCGGTATAATGAGTGCTGCCGTTGATGGCGTAAATGCAGCTTATGCTTATATAGAAAATATTATAGAATAATTGAGAGGGGTTTATTTTATGGCTAGAATGTTTGGAACTGACGGTGTTAGAGGTAAGGCAAATGTTGAATTAACACCAGAATTAGCTTATAACTTAGGACGTGCTGCTGCCATTTATTTTACAAAGAAAGATGGCGAAGCTTGCACAATCTATATTGGTAGAGATACTCGCTTATCTGGTCCAATGTATGAAGCAGCTTTATCTGCAGGGATTTGTTCTGCTGGTGGTAATGTAGTGTTAACAGGTGTAATGCCAACTCCAGCTGTAGCTTATTTAGCTCGCAAACATAAAGCTGATGCAGGTATTGTAATTTCTGCTTCTCACAATCCATTCCATGATAATGGTATTAAATTCTTTGGTGGCGATGGTTATAAATTACCAGATGCTGTAGAAGATGAAATCGAAGCATTAGTACATGAAATTGAAAATAATGATAATTTATATCGTCCAACAGATGACAAAATTGGTAATGTAGTTTATCGTCATGATTTATTGGATGAATATGTATCTTTTGTAACTAAAACTACTGATATCGAATTAGAAGGTATGAAAATTGTTTTAGACTGCGCAAATGGTGCAGCTTATGAAGCTATGCCAAAAATTTTACGTCGTTTAGGTGCAGATGTAATCGTAATTCACGATAAACCAAACGGTATCAATATCAACGACAATTGCGGTTCAACACATTTAGAATCTTTGATGGAAGCTGTAAAAGAACATAAAGCAGATATTGGTATTGCTCATGATGGTGATGCTGATAGATGTTTATGTATTGATGAAAATGGTGAATTCATCGATGGCGACCATATGATTGCAGCTTGTGCTATTTATATGATGGGTAAAGGCAAATTAAAAGATAATACTGTAGTTACTACAGTTATGGCAAATATCGGTTTCCATAAAGCTATTAAAGAAAATGGCGGACGTACAGAAATCACAGCTGTAGGTGATAGATATGTATTAGAAAATATGCTTGCTAATGGTTATAACTTAGGCGGAGAACAATCTGGTCATATTATCTTCACAGATTTTTCTACTACTGGTGATGGCCCTGTTACAGCACTCCAAGTATTATCTTATTTAAAACGTACAAGACATAAAGCTTCTGCAATTACAAAAATCATGACAAGTTATCCACAGCTTTTAGTAAATGTAAAAGTAGCTACTAAAGATGGTTGGGAAGATAATGAAGCTATAAAAGCTTCTATTGAAGAAGGCAAACAACAATTAGGTGAAAATGGTCGTATTTTAGTACGTCCATCTGGTACAGAACCTTTAATTCGTGTAATGGCTGAAGGCCCTGACCAAAAAGAATTGGAAGAAATCTGCTATAAAATTGCTGATGTAGTAAAAGCTCAGCAAGGATAAATAGAAAAATATATTAATTTATTTCTATTGACAAAATCATAAGTTATAATTAAAATATGAGCATGCACAAAGATGAAATAATTTTGTGCATGCTTTTTTGATATAGTTCTGTATATAAAGATAATAAAAGGGTTTATATAAACTTTAGCGCTGGCTCTATTTTATATTTATGAAATAGAGTACGAGGAAGAAGTCGTCGAAAATATCAGCGGATGCTTCTCGGCTTAATCTAGTCGATAGTAGCTGGCAAAACTTTTAAGTGATTAAAAGGACAATACAGCAAAAGATTTATACAGAAAATATATCTTCAAAAATTTAATAATTTAATTTTAGGAGGCATATTTTTATGTGCGGTATTGTAGGTTATGTTGGTGAAAAACAGGCAGCTAATTTTTTAATTGATGGATTAACAAAATTAGAATATAGAGGATATGACTCTGCTGGTATTGCTGTTTTTGATGGTGAAAAAATTAATGTGGCAAAATCTGTTGGTCGTTTAGCTGCATTAAAAGAAAAAATCAAAAATAATACTCCTGAAGGTGTAATGGGTATTGGTCATACTAGATGGGCAACTCATGGACGTCCATCTGATGTGAATTCTCATCCACATACAGATTGTTCTGGCAAATTCGCTATTGTGCACAATGGTATTATCGAAAACTTTATGTCTTTAAAAGAAGAATTAATAGCTAAAGGACATAAATTTGTTTCTGAAACAGATACTGAAGTTGTAGCTCATTTAATCGAAGATGTTTATGAAGGCGATTTTGTAGAAGCTGTAAATAAAGTATTGAATAGAATTGAAGGTTCTTATTCTCTTGCTTTCATGTGCCAAGATTATCCAGATACACTTATTTGTACTAAAAAAGATAATCCACTAGTAATCGGTTTAGGTGAAGGTGAAAACTTTATAGCTTCTGATATTCCTGCTATCATTGCGTATACTCGTCGTACTTATATCATGAATGATGGCGAAATTGCAGTAGTTAAAAAAGATAGCATTTGGGTAACAGATAGAAAAGGTAATCCTATTACTAAAAAAGTATTTGAAGTAAATTGGAATGCTGAAGCTGCTGAAAAAGGCGGATATGAGCATTTCATGTTAAAAGAAATTCATGAACAGCCAAAAGCAGTAAGAGATACAATTTCTCCACGTATCAATAAAGAAAATACACAAGTTGTTTTAGATGAATTAAAATGGACTAAAGAGTATGTAGAAAACTTTAATAAAATCTATATTGTAGCTTGTGGTACAGCTTATCATGCTGGTCTTGTAGGTAAATATTACATTGAAAAATTAGCTCGTATACCAGTAGAAATTGATATCGCTTCTGAATTTAGATATCGTGATCCAATCATTGATGAACACACACTTACAATTGTTATCAGTCAGTCTGGTGAAACAAGTGATACACTTGCAGCACTTAAAGAATCCAAACGTCTTGGTGCAAAAACTTTAGCTATTACAAACGTAGTAGGTTCTTCTATCGCTCGTGAAGCTGATCAAGTAATGTACACATGGGCTGGCCCAGAAATCGCTGTAGCTTCTACAAAAGCATATACAACTCAGCTTGTAACAATGTTCTTATTTGCTATGTATGTTTCTGGCTTAAAAGGTACTATTACAACTGAAAGAACTCACGAACTTTTAACACAGCTTCGTTTACTTCCAGATGAAATAAATCGTACTTTAGAAGATGTAGAACCAATCAAAACTTTTGCTAAAAATTATGCATTTAATAATGATGTATTCTACATTGGTCGTTCTCTAGACTATAATGTAGCACTTGAAGGTTCTTTAAAATTAAAAGAAATTTCCTATATTCACGCTGAAGCATATGCAGCTGGTGAATTAAAACATGGAACACTTGCATTGATTGAATCTGGTGTGCCTGTTATTGCTCTTGCAACTCAAAAAAGTGTATATGAAAAAACTTTAAGCAATATTAAAGAAGTAAAAGCTCGTGATGCAGTTATGATTGGTATTGCGGCTGAAGATGATAATGAACTTGAAAAATATGTAGACCATGTAATTAAAGTTCCAGCTACAGATGAATTATTAATTCCACTTTTAACTGTAGTACCTTTACAATTACTTGCTTATTATGCAGCAATTACTCGTGGTTGTGATGTAGATAAACCTCGTAATCTTGCTAAATCTGTAACAGTAGAATAAAAAAGTGTAAAACGGCTGTAGAAATTGCAGCCGTTTTTATTAATTTTGTTTAATAGTAGTTGACAAATAAGAAAAATAATACTATTATCTAGAAAATACTTTTATTACATTTTATTTTGCGTTATACTAGTACTATAAAAAATAAGGAAAGAGGTATTGTCGTGGCATATTATTTTAAAGAAGCATCTCATACTTTTGGGGAATATTTATTAGTTCCAGGTTATTCTTCTGAAAAATGCATTCCTGCAAATGTTTCTCTTGAAACTCCACTTGTAAAATTCAGAAAAGGTGAAGAACCAAAAATAAAGCTTAATGTTCCAATGACTTCCGCTATCATGCAGGCTGTATCTAATGATACAATGGCTATTGCACTTGCAAAAGAAGGCGGTATTTCCTTTATTTACGGTTCTCAAAGTATTGAAGACCAAGCCGCAATGGTTAGTCGTGTAAAAAATTATAAATCTGGTTTTGTAAGTAGTGATTCTAATATTATGCCTTCTACTACTTTAGGCGAAGTATTAGCATTAAAAGCTAAAACTGGACATTCTACAATGGCTGTTACTGAAGATGGTACACCAACAGGAAAATTAGTAGGTATTGTTACTAGCCGTGATTATCGTGTTAGTCGTATGAGCATGGATACAAAAGTTGAAACTTTCATGACTCCATTTAACAAATTAATCTATGCTGATGCAGATACTACTACATTGTCTATGGCAAATGACCTCATTTGGCAACATAAATTAAATATGTTACCTCTTGTTGATAAAAATCAACGTTTACGCTACATGGTATTTAGAAAAGACTATACAGATAACAAAGAACATGCATTAGAACTTACAGATAACAATAAACGTTATTTAGTAGGTGCTGGTATCAACACTCGTGATTATGCAGAACGCGTTCCTGCACTTTTAAAAGCTGGTGCTGATGTACTTTGTATCGACTCTTCTGAAGGTTTTTCTGAATGGCAAAGAATAACATTAAAATATATTCATGAAAACTTCGGCGAAGATGTAAAAGTTGGTGCTGGTAACGTAGTAGATAGAGAGGGTTTCCGTTTCTTAGCTGAAGCAGGTGCTGACTTCGTAAAAGTTGGTATCGGTGGTGGTTCTATCTGTATCACTCGTGAAACAAAAGGTATTGGTCGTGGACAGGCTACAGCTTTAATTGATGTAGTTGAAGCTCGTGATGAATATTATAAAGAAACAGGTATTTATATTCCTGTATGTTCTGATGGTGGTATTGTACATGACTATCATATGACTCTTGCATTAGCTATGGGTGCAGATTTCCTCATGCTCGGACGTTATTTCTCCCGCTTTGATGAAAGCCCAACAAATAAAGTTCGTATCAATGGTACTTACTTAAAAGAATATTGGGGCGAAGGTTCTAATCGTGCTCGTAACTGGCAACGTTATGACCTCGGTGGAGATAAAAAATTATCCTTCGAAGAAGGTGTTGATTCCTACGTTCCATATGCAGGACCATTACATGATAACGTTATGTTAACTCTTAGCAAAATGCGTTCTACAATGTGCAACTGTGGTGCATTAAACATCAAAGAATTCCAAGACAAAGCAAAACTTACTTTAGTTTCCGCAACAAGTATTGTTGAAGGCGGTTCTCATGATGTTATTCTTAAAGATAAATTCAGAGGTAATGATTGATTTTAATTAAATTTAAATGATATTATTGCAGTAAATAAAAAAGATTGCATTAGAAAATTTTCTAGTGCAATCTTTTTGTTTTATATATTTGTTTTAACTACAAATATTAATTAATTCTTTTGTGTATTCTTCTTGGGGATTTTTTAGAACTTCTGAGGTTAATCCTCGTTCAATGATTTTTCCTTGATACATAATCAATATTTTATTACATAATTTTTGGACTAAAGCTAAATCATGAGAGATAAAAATAATGCTTAAATCTAGTTCTTGGCGAAGTTTTAATAGTAAATTCAAGATTTCCATTTGCGTTATCGTATCTAAGGCAGATGTTATTTCATCACAGATTAAAACTTGAGGTTTAATAGAAATAGCCCTAGCTATAGCACAACGCTGACATTGACCACCACTTATTTGATGAGGATATTTATTTTTTATCTCCAAGGGTAAAGCTACTTTAGTTAATAAATCATCTAAAATTTGTTTTGCTTGAGCTTTGTTTGTACCAATATTGAGGAGTGGCTCAATAATACTATCGCCTAGACGTTGACGCGGATTAAATGATTCTTGAGGTAATTGAAAGACCATTTGTACTTGGCGATAAAATTGTTTCAATTCTTGTCTAGAATATTGATGGATATTTTTATCTTTAAATAATACTTCTCCTGTAGTTGGCGTTTCAAGTCTTATTAAAATATTGGCTAATGTAGATTTGCCACAGCCACTTTCGCCGACAATGGCAAGGCTATCACCTTTTTTCAAGGTGAAGTTTATATCATCTAAAGCTTTAAAGTCATGGTCATTTTTTAGATAGTTTTTAGTCAAATTAATGACTTTTAAAATTTCTTGCATGAAAGCACCTCTTTAGGTGTTTATTTTTTTAGTGTGATAACGGCTTGTAATAATTTTTTAGTGTAACCTTCTTGAGGATTGGCTAAAAGAATTTTTGTGGGATTTTGTTCAATTATTTTGCCTTGGTGCATGATGATGATTTTATCTGCTATTTTAGCTAAAACTTTTAAATTGTGAGATACGAATAAAATGCTCGTATTTAATTTTTGTTTCATCAATAATAATTCTTGCAAAACTTTAGCTTGGGACATGACATCTAAAGCAGAAGTAGGCTCATCAGCAATTAATAACTGAGGTTTTAACATCATTGTAAGGGCGATATTAATGCGTTGGTTCATGCCACCAGATAACATAAAGGGATAGGCATTTAAAATATTTTTGCCGTCATTTAAACCTATTTTGGTAAAAATATCTAATGTTTGAGAGATGATTTCATCAGCTGTGATTTTTTGATGTGCAGATATGGTTTCAATGAATTGACTTTTAATAGTGCGGACAGGGCAAAAAAACGTTTGCGGATTTTGTGAAATAAAGGCGATTTCTTTACCATAGATATGAGTTAATTGTTTTGTTTTTAAGTCATATAAATTTTTATCTTGCCAATGGATTTCACCTTGAATATTAAAATCTTGGGGCAATAGATGTAAAATGCTGTTTAATAAAGTACTTTTTCCAGAGCCAGAACCGCCAGCAATTCCAATTATTTCAGCAGTATTTAATTTTAGATTGATGTTATTTAAGATATTTTGTTTATTATGGGAAATAGTTAAATCTTGAATAGTTAATAAGGACATGATTGACCTACCTATTTATTATTTAAAGTCTAAATCGGCAGTGATTTCATAATAATCACTAGGATGAGCTACAAAATTTATGACCTTGGACTTAGAGACAAAAGACATTTTTAAATGAGAAGCGAAGATAAAGCCATAATCACCTAATAAAATCTGTTGCATCTGCACAGCTAAGTCAGCTCGTTTTTGGCTGTCGAATTCATTATGCAATTTTTGCGCTAAGATTTCTAATTTATCGTTATAATATTTACCACGATTTTTGGCTGAATTTTGGAGACAATGTGTAGTGAAGAAATATTCTGGATCGCCAGTCGGTGCAGTTACAAAGGCACTGGCATAGATATCCCAGTTTCCACTAGCTAAAAATTCTTGTTGATTGATAGTATTGTTGATTTTTAAGTCAATGCCGATAGTTTTTAGATTGGCTTGAGCGATTTCTGCAAGCAAGGGCAATTCTTGGCGACCAGGATAAGTCAGCCAGCGAAGTATGAGTTTTTGTCCATTTTTATCAACATAGCCATCACCGTCATTATCTACCCAGCCAGCTTGGGCTAATAGCTCTTTAGCTTCTATTGGATTGTAATTTACAGTTTGTAATTTGTCGCCACCAAAGGTGAAATTATCTGGGAAAGCACCAATGGCTATAGAGCCATTATCTTGGAGTAGATTATGCGTAAAACCTTGTTTATCTAAACTCATAGCTATAGCTTTGCGAATATTATAATCTTGAAGTATAGGATTGTTATAGTTTATTTGGGCAAAAAAACAGCGAGAAGTAGCTATTGAACTCACATGATAATCAGGATTATTTTGGAATAAATCTAAATTAGCATAAGGAAGCCCTTGGACAGCATCAAATTCTCCAGTTTGTAATGCCATAGTGAGCGTATCGCCATCTATTACTTCAGTTATAATTACTTTATCCATGGCTACATTGCCGTTCCAGTAATTAGGATTTTTTACAAGTTCAATTTGTTTATCTGATACTTTAGTAGCGACAAAGGGGCCAGTGCCAGCTACATTATTATCAGCAGTAATGCCATATTGCATATCGATAATGGCACCATAAGGATCGCTGAGATAATTTAAAAGAGCAGGTACTTTTTCTTGTGATTTAATGATGATATCTTGACCATCAGCTGTGATTGAAGCAATTTTTAAATCAAAAGGAGCTCTGTCATGATTTTTGATTAAATCTTCTAGACATTCTTTGACAGCTTGACCATCTAAGGCTCTACCACTAGAAAATTTAATATTATCTTTTAAAGTGATTTTTACAGTATAATCATCTAATTGTTCATAGCTTTTAGCCAGCCATGGTTCAAGTTGCATTTTATCATTAAATTTAAATAAAGTTTCACCAACACCATAGCGAACTGCTGACCAGCCGGAATAATCATGGTGCGGATTTAGACCAGTATTGCCCATTTCAATACCATAGGCAGTAGTGCCAAAATGAAATACTTTTTCTGTGGAAGAAGTAGTGTTATCGGAAGTACAACCTGTTAAATAAAAACTCATTAAAAATAAACATAATGCTAGGACTTTAGAAAAAGACATGAAAACCTCCTATTTTATTTTAGGATAATTGTTTAGGGTCTAGTTTCTCATTGAGTACATCAGCAAATAGATTAAAGAGTAATACTGTGAGAAAAATAGCAGCAGCAGGAGCTAAAATCATCCATGGAGCAATTTGTAAAAAAATACGACCACTGCTCATCATGGCACCCCATTCTGCTGATGGAGGCATAGCACCTAAGCCTAAAAAAGATAGACCAGCAATTTCCATAATCATAGTGCCGATATTTAAAGTGGCCGTAGTGAGTAAAATGGGGAATATATTGGGTAAAATATGTTTGTAGATAATTTTGAAATCACTAGAACCATTGATAATGCTTGCTTTAATGAATAGAGAATTTTTTAAAACTAAAGTTTGACTGCGAGCAAGTAGTGCAAATTTGGGCCAGGAAATCAATGAAAGTGCCAGTATGGCATTGAAAATACTACCGCCTAAAATACCAACTAAAGCGATAGCAAAGATAATTCCCGGAAAAGCAAGAAAAATATCTGTAATTCGCATTAAAAGATTGTCTAAGTTTTTGACAAAATAGCCACAGATAACACCGATTAAAGAACCGAAAACACTTGATATAATGACGAGAAATAATGAAGAAAAAATAGTCGTTTGAGCACCAATTAAGATGCGAGAAAAGATATCGCGACCATATTTATCCGTACCGAGTAAGTGTATGGTATTAGGTGCTTGTAGTGTATTGGCCAAGTTTTGTTCATAGGGATCAAACGGTACAATATATGGTGCTAGGATAGTGATGAATAGTAAAATGCAAATAGCACAAGTTAATAAATAAAATTTAAAATTAGTATTCATATTAAGCTTTCCATTGTTGTTTTATTCTAGGATCTAAATAATGATATAAGATATCTGCAATCAGATTGATAAACATATAGATAAGAGAGAGATAAAATACATATGCTAAAACGATGGGATAATCGCGAAGGTTGATAGCATCAATAGCCAATTTGCCGACACCGTCCCAGCGGAAAATAGTTTCAATGATGACACTACCACCTAAAAGTGAACCAATAGATAGACAAATAAGCGTTAAAAGTGGAAGTGTAATCATTTTTAAAATACTGTGAATTAAAATTGTAGATAATTTTAAACCACGAGCTTTAGCACAGCGTACATAATCTTGATGAAGTTGCTCAATGACTACAATGCGGATTTGGCGGATATATTTTGCACTCATAGGCAGGGCAAGTGCTATGGAAGGCAAAATAAGACCGATAAAATTATTATCAATTAAGACGGGAATTAATTTTAATTGTACGGAGAAAATATAAATTAAAATTAGAGCCACTACAAATCCAGGTAAGGAATTGCCGATAAAGCTAAATAGGCGAATAATATAATCAATTATTTTATTTTGTTTAATCGCTGATAAAATACCAAGTGGCAAAGATATCAATAGAGTCAATAAGATAGAGCTAAATGTCAGATATAAAGTCTGTGGCAATTTATCAAAAAACAGAGAAGAAACATCTTTTCCAGAAAGGTAAGAAGTTCCCATATTGCCAGATAATATGGATAATAGCCAATTTAGATATTGAATAAATATCGGCTGGTCTAAGCCTAAATCTTGGCGAATTTGTGTTTTAGTGGCTTCTGAATAAACGACTCCACGATTTAGTTCCATGATATCGACAATATCATTAGTTGAATGCAATAAAATAAAAGTGAATAAAGTAATACCTAATAAAATGGGTATTAAATAAAGTAAACGATGTAGTATATATTTTTTCATGATTGTTCCTATATAAAATATAAATAGAGTAATAGTAAATAATTAATTTATTTTTGTGCGTAGATTAAAAATACAGGAGCAGGATTGTAGAATTTATCTTGATGTTTGTAAATACGTTGACCGATATTCGTATCAGCAAATACATCTTTGAATTGAAGTTGTTTTAAAATGCGTAAATCCCAATCAGGACGTATTTTTGAAGATATTTCTAAGCTATTTTTGATTAAATCACATTCTTGCATAAGTGTTGGTTTCACTTGGCGGTGAGCATGATTTAGAGGTAGATTTTCTATTTTAGTTTGATAAAATTGCTCATTGCCATAATCGGCATCAAAATTTAATAAAATTCCCTGTGGTTTTAATACGCGATACCATTCGCTATAAGCTTTTTGTGGATTGGGCAAAGTCCATGTGAGATTTCTAGAGATGACGACATCAAAAGTATTATCCGCAAAATAAAGATTTTCAGCGTCCATCACTTGAAAATTGATTTTATAATCATGCTGTTGAAGTTTTGTTAAAGATTGTTTCGCTTGCTCAATCATGGAAGCTGTTAAATCAATGCCTTCTACTTCGTGATGATATTGGGCAAGTAGATTGGCAAAAAAGCCAGTGCCTGTGCCTACATCAAGAATTTTGCAAGGTCTTTGTGGTAAATATTTAGTGATTTCAGTAAGCCATAATTCAGACATGTAACTATGCAATTCTTCTTGTCGCAATTGAGCAAAATTTTCACTGCGTTTGGTCCAATAATTAATAATTCTATCTTTGATTTTTGTTTCCATAAAAATTCCCCATTTAATATTGATTTAGATTACTTGATTGCTTTAATTAAAAACATTGGCGTAGAAGCATAATTTAATTTTTCTTCATTGCTCCATGCTTGTTGCCAGATATCTGGAATAATATTTATCGCAGTAAAACCGATTTTGGTTAAAATTTCTCTATCCCAATCAGGTCGATTTATACTGCTCAAAGGAACTTGTCTGGCGATATTTTCCATAGCATCAATATCGGTGCAAGTATAGTGGTCATCCATATGAGCTTTAGCAACCATTTTTCTATCTTCTTCGTAAGCTTGTCTTTTTTGCTCATCAAATAAATGGTTGTACCAATTAGCATCAAAATTTAAGAAAACGCCATCTTTTTTTAAGACGCGATACCATTCGCTATAAGCTTGTTGTGGATTTTCTAAATTCCATGTCAGATTGCGTGTAACGATGATATCAAATTTTTCATCAGGAAAATTTAAATTTTGAGCATCCATCTGTTGAAAGTCGATTTGTTCACTGAGTTTACCTGCATTTTGTTTAGCTTCTAAAAGCATTTGTTCAGTGTAATCAATAGCTGTGATGTCAAAACCTAATTGAGCTAAAATGATGGCAAAAAAAGCCTGGTCCAGTGCCAATATCTAAGATTTTTATACTTTTATTAGCTTTAAAGGGAATGTATTGCAATAAAGTTTGTTGCCATTTATATTTTTGTTCACTATGTAATTCGCCTTGATTGACTTGAGAATATCCTTCGGCACGGTTTGTCCAATAAGTTTGTATTTCTTGTAATAATTTTGTCATAATTATCCTCACCATTGTATGATTATGTAAATTAGTATAAAACGATAAATATTTAGCTACAAGCTCTACTAGGGGATATAAATAAGTGAAAAATGAAAAAAGCTATAAAGAAGATTATTCCTTGAAAATACAGCGATAGGAAAGATTTTCTTTATAGCTTAGATTTATTTTTTAGATGTAATATGGGGAAGGGGCGGTTATTATTTAAAAATATTTTGGGATTAAGGTTTTATTTATAGTAGATTATATTTGAAGGCTTTAATAAGAATTGATATAATAGAGCATAATATTTTATTTGTAGTTTTAAAGAAAAGGACGAAGAAAATGAGAGAATTTACAAAAATAAAGATTACACCAAAAGGAGAACGTTCTGTAAAACATGGTCATCCATGGGTTTTTGGCGATGAAGTAATCGACATCGATGGCACTTATGAAAATGGCGATTTAGTTGATGTACTTACAAATAAGGGCAAATACCTTGGTACAGGCTTTATCAATGATAATTCTAAAATTCGCATAAGAATTATTTCCACAAATGCTAATGATAAATTTGATGAAGCATTTTGGGAACGTCGCGTACGTTATGCTATTGATTATCGCCGTCAAGTAATGGGTGAAGACTTCAACTGCTGTCGTTTGATTTTTGGTGAAGCAGATAGTTTCCCTGGACTTACAATTGACCGTTTTGAAGATGTATTAGTAGCACAAGTTTTATCTTTAGGTATCGAAGTTCGCAAAGATGTTATTTTTAGCAAAGTAATTGAAATTATGCGTGAATATGGCGAAGAAATAAATTGCTTTTATGAACGCAATGATGTTAAAATCCGCAAACTTGAAGGCATGGAAGAATACAAAGGATTTTATAAACATCCATTATTAGATGAAAGTAAGGAACATACAACTTTAGTCATCACTGAAAATAATATTAAATATAATGTTGATGTAGAAAACGGACAAAAAACAGGCTTTTTCTTAGACCAAAAATACAATCGTAGAGCCGTAGCTCATTTGGCAAAAGGCAGAAAAGTATTAGATTGCTTTACTCATACAGGAGCATTTGCCTTAAATGCTGCTAGTGGCGGTGCATTATCTGTAACAGCTGTAGATATTTCTCAAGAAGCAGTAGATATGACTACTAAAAATATTGAAATGAATGGGCTTGATAATGCAAAAGCGATTAAAGCCGATGTATTTAATTTATTAACAAAACTTATCGAAGAAAAAAATAAAGATTATGATTTTATCATCTTAGATCCACCAGCATTTACAAAATCTCATGCGACTGTAACAAATGCTTATCGTGGATATAAAGATATCAATTTACGTGCAATGAAATTGTTGCCACGTGGCGGATATTTAGCAACTTGTTCTTGCTCTCATTTCATGAAAGAAGATTTATTCTTAAAAATGTTAAATGAAGCAGCAAGTGATGCCAAAGTAACACTTCGTCAGATAGAAGCACGTCAGCAATCTCCTGACCACCCAATTGTATTTGGTATCCCAGAAACTTATTATCTTAAATTCTATTTATTCCAAATCGTATAGTTAAGAAAGAGGCAAATATTTTTGATATTTGCCTCTTTACTATATAATAACTATTTAGAGGTGTAAATAATTGTATTTACGACATTTTAATGAAAATGATTATCTTGAATTGACAAAATATTATATGCCTAATTTAAAAGAAGAACAATTTAAACAGATAATAAGAGAATGGAATTTATTGAAATATAAAAATAAATTTTTTGAGATATTTGCTATTGTAGAAAATAGACAGATAGTGGGTATGATATCATTATATCAACATACTAGTACTGTAGTTAGCGAAAGGAGTAGAAATTTTTAAACCATTTAGGAATAAAGGATTAGCAACTAAAAGTATACTGTTAATACAAAATATAGCTAAATTTTATGGATATAAGGTAATTACTGCTCAAGTAGCTAGAAAGAATATAGCTAGTATAAAACTTCACAAAAAGTTAGAATTTGAAATATATCATGAATTTATTTCTCTAAAAGAAAATCGGCAATTATTATTTATAAAAACCTTATAAATCAATAATGCGAATTTCATTACCATGAGGTAGTAATAGAGTATATAAATCTTCAAATTTTAAAAATACAGTGGCTGTATTTTCCATAGGATGCATACCTATTGTTTGATTTTGTAATTCACTGTCAAATATCATTAAGATATTTTTATCCTTGTTATTTAATATGGCAAGTGGTGTAACGCTACCAGGTTTTACTTCTAGCATTTGTTCCATAGCTTCTTGTTTAGCAAAACTAAGACGTTTGCTAGGAATTTTTTCACTTAATTCTTTGAGATTGATGTTTTTATGCACAAATAAAGAAACAAGATAGAAGTTTTTTCTTTTTAGCATCACATAAAAATAGATTGCGAATGACCTTTTCACGATTAGGAAGATTGGATTTATCGCCTTCTTCTACAGAAAATATAGGTTCATGTTCATATTTAGTAAAAGGTATTTGTTTATCAGTAAGATATTGTAAGATTTCAGCCTTATTCAAAATAAAATCTCCTTTAATTTTTTATAAGTAAAGATATTATATCATAATGAAAAATGAGAGATTATCATTTTATTGGAGAAATTTCTTGATTAAGATAGCGTTGAAAAAATTTAAACGAGTGAAAGCATCATCTAAAGAAGTATTAGTAATTTCTTCAATACGCTGTAAATCTATATTTTATGGTATTGCGATGAATGAATAATGTTTCGGCTGTTTGATTTAAATTACAATTTTTATTTAGGTATACTTCTAAAGTTTGTATTAAATTTAGTATTATACTTTTTATCATAAGCCATTAAAACTATATAGTATATTATGCACAAAAAGTTCTCTAATAGAGTTTTATTGTTTATATCGTAAAAAGT
>ENA-OPYX01000090-OPYX01000090.1-human-gut-metagenome-genome-assembly--contig:-NODE-90-length-47865-cov-10.954397_pt1 | contig 47865 bp, 48 predicted proteins | sample MGYA00242639_ERZ504486 | MGnify/ENA primary metagenome ERZ504486 (study PRJEB26092, sample SAMD00036296) | human gut metagenome | host: Homo sapiens | study: EMG produced TPA metagenomics assembly of... | reverse complement strand
TCAGCATAAAAACAGGATTCTTGGACTTTACTCAAATGAAGAACTGCGGTATTATGGTAAAGATAAAGATATAATCAGGGAGTGTGTTCCTTAAAAAAAATCGTTAAAGAGAGGTTGGGAAGATATGATAAAAGCAGGAATAATAGGTGCAACCGGTTACGCCGGAGGAGAATTGGTAAGATTACTTTTAAATCATAAAGATGTTGAGATTAAATGGTATGGTTCAAGAAGCTATATTGATAAGAAATACTATGAAGTATATCAGAATATGTTTCAGTTAGTGGATGACAAATGCATGGATGATAACATGGATGCGTTAGCAGACCAGGTAGATGTTATCTTTACTGCAACTCCTCAGGGACTGTGTGCTTCTTTAATCAATGAAGAAATCCTTTCAAAAGTAAAAGTTATTGATTTAAGTGCAGACTTCCGTTTAAAAGATGTAAAAGTATATGAAGAATGGTATAAAATTGAACACAAAGCTCCACAGTATATTGATGAAGCAGTTTATGGACTTTGCGAAATCAACAGAGAACAGGTGAAAAAAGCAAGAATTGTAGCAAATCCGGGATGCTATACAACCTGCAGTATTTTAACTTGTTATCCGTTAGTAAAAGAAGGATTGATTGACCCGTCTACTTTAATTATTGATGCAAAATCCGGTACATCCGGTGCAGGAAGAGGCGCAAAGATTGATAACCTGTTCTGCGAAGTAAATGAAAATATGAAGGCTTATGGTGTTGCAACACATCGTCATACACCGGAAATTGAAGAACAGCTTGGTTATGCGGCAGGAAAACAGTTCTGCATCAACTTTACTCCACACTTGGTTCCGATGAACCGTGGAATCTTAGCAACTGCTTATGCAACCCTGACAAAAGATGTTAGTTATGAAGAGGTAAAAGCAGTTTATGACAAATATTATAAAGATGAATATTTCGTACGTGTCTTAGACAAAGATGTATGCCCGCAGACAAAATGGGTAGAGGGAAGCAACTTTGTAGATGTCAATTTTAAGATTGACAAGAGAACAAACCGTATCATTATGATGGGTGCAATCGATAATCTTGTAAAAGGTGCAGCAGGACAGGCAGTTCAGAATATGAACCTTTTATTTGGATTTGAAGAAAATGAGGGCATTAAAATTAGTTCCGATGTTCCCGTAAATTACAGAAATAGCATTGTAATAGAGCAATCAGGGGAATATTATAATTGAAAAAAAATCAAAATTAAAGAAGTACACGTCAGGAGGAACACTCATGAAAGTAATAGAAGGCGGTGTAACCGCAGCACAGGGAATTTTTGGCGGCAGGACTTTCCGCAGGAATCAAAAAAGGAATACAAAAGATATGGCAATGCTTTACAGCAAAGTACCTTGTGAAGCCGCAGGAACTTTTACAACCAATATTGTAAAAGCGGCACCGGTGAAATGGGATCAGAAAATTGTATATGAATCAGAAAAAGCGCAGGCTGTCATCTGCAACAGTGGAATTGCAAATGCCTGTACAGGAGAAGAGGGCTTTGGCTATTGTAAGGAAACTGCGAAGGCAGCATCTTTGGCATTAAACATTCCGGAAGATTCAGTTTTAGTGGCTTCTACCGGTGTTATCGGACAGCAGATTCCGATTGAAAAGATTAAAAAAGGAATCGAAAATATGGCTCCGTTACTTTCAGAAAGTATCGGTGCAGGAACACTTGCAGCAGAAGCAATTATGACAACCGATACCGTAAAGAAAGAAATTGCAGTTGAAGTTGAAATTGACGGAAAGAACGTAACCGTTGGAGGAATGTGTAAAGGTTCCGGTATGATCCATCCAAATATGTGTACCATGCTTGGATTTATCACAACGGATGTTGTAATTTCAAAAGAACTGCTTCAGGCAGCCTTAAGTGAGAGCGTAAAAGATACTTATAACATGGTATCCGTAGATGGAGATACTTCCACAAACGATACGGTATTATTACTTGCAAATGGACTTGCGGGAAATAAAAAAATCGAGACAAAAGAAGAAGATTATAAAAAGTTTGCGGAAGCATTAAATTATGTCAATACCTGGTTGGCAAAACATATTGCAGCGGACGGAGAAGGCGCATCCGCCTTATTTGAAGTAAAAGTGATTGGTGCCAAGTCAAAAGAGCAGGCAGTGACGTTAAGCAAATCCATTATTACATCGAATCTGACGAAGGCAGCAATTTTCGGTCATGATGCAAACTGGGGACGAATCTTATGTGCAATGGGCTATTCCGGTGCAGTATTTGACCCTGAAAAAGTAGATTTATATTTTGAAAGCAAAGCCGGAAAATTAAAAATTATTGAAAACGGTGTGGCTACCGGATATAGCGAAGAAGAGGCAACCAAAATTCTTTCAGAAAAAGAAGTAACAGCAATTGCAGATGTAAAAATGGGAACAGCTACAGCAACTGCATGGGGCTGTGACTTAACCTATGATTATGTAAAAATTAATGCGGATTACCGCTCATAAAAGTACAAAAAGAAACAGATGGAGGAACGGGAGAACATGGTAAATCAGAAATATCTTGAAAAAGCAGAAGTACTTATTGAGGCACTTCCTTACATACAGCGTTTTAACAGAAAAGTCATTGTTGTAAAATACGGCGGAAGCGCAATGGTCGATGAAGAACTCAAAAGAAATGTCATCAAAGACGTTGTACTGTTAAAGTTAGTTGGATTTAAACCGATTATTGTACATGGTGGTGGAAAGGAAATCAGCCGCTGGGTAGGAAAAGTCGGAAAAGAAGCAAAATTTGTAAATGGACTTCGTGTGACAGATAAAGAAACTATGGAAATTGCAGAGATGGTGCTTGGGAAAGTTAATAAAGAACTGGTCACTTTAGTGGAATCTTTAGGAGTAAAAGCAATCGGAATCAGTGGAAAAGATGGTGGACTCTTAAAGGTAAATAAAAAACTTTCTCAGGGACAGGATATAGGATATGTAGGAGAGATAAAAGAGGTCAATCCGGCAATCTTAAATGAATTACTTGAAAAAGATTTTCTCCCGATTGTCTGCCCGGTTGGTCTTGGTGATGATTTTGCAACTTATAATATTAATGCAGATGATGCAGCCTGCGCAATTGCACGCGCAATGAAAGCAGAAAAACTGGCATTTCTTACGGATATCGAAGGTGTTTATAGAGACCCGGAAGATACATCCAGTTTAATTTCAGAGCTTTTTGTAAATGAAGCAAAAGCATTAATCGAAAATGGAAATGTCGGTGGTGGAATGATTCCAAAATTGCAGAACTGTATTGATGCAATTGAGTCCGGTGTAAATCGTGTACATATTTTGGACGGAAGAATCCAGCACTGTCTGTTACTTGAAATCTTTACCAATAAAGGAATCGGAACAGCAATCTTAAGAGAAGGCGAGGGAAAGTACTACAATGAAGAAAACAAGTAGTGAATATATGGAACAAACAGAAGAGTATGTGCTTCATACTTATAACCGTTTTCCGGTTGTAATGGAAAAAGGAGAGGGTGTTCATCTATATGATGTAGATGGAAAAGAATATCTGGATTTCGCAGCAGGAATTGCAGTATTTGCTCTTGGATATAAAAATGAAGACTATAATCAGGCATTAAAAGATCAGGTAGATAAAGTCATTCATACTTCTAATCTGTATTATCATGCACCGCTTGCAGAGGCTGCAAAAAAAGTAGTAGAAGCAACTGGGATGAGCAAAGTATTCTTTACAAACAGTGGAACAGAAGCCATTGAAGGAGCAATCAAAGTGGCAAGAAAATATGCATGGTTAAAAGATAGTTCAAATGACCATGAAATTATTGCAATGCAGCACTCTTTCCACGGAAGAAGTTTAGGCGCACTTGCAGTAACAGGAAATGCACATTACCAGGAACCGTTTAAACCATTAATTGGCGGAATTAAATTTGCACAGTATAATGACCTTGAAAGCGTAAAAGCACAGATTACAGAAAAAACGTGTGCAATTATCTTAGAAACTGTACAGGGTGAAGGCGGAATCTATCCGGCCAAGGCGGAATTTTTAAAAGGAATCCGTGCCCTTTGTGATGAAAAAGACATTTTGCTTATCTTAGATGAAATCCAGTGTGGCATGGGCCGTACCGGAAGCATGTTTGCTTATCAGCAGTATGGTGTGATGCCGGATGTTGTAACCGTAGCAAAAGCATTGGGATGCGGTATTCCGGTTGGAGCATTTGTCTTAAATGAAAAGACAGCAAAACATTCTTTAGTTGCTGGAGACCATGGAACAACTTATGGTGGAAATCCACTGGCTTGTGCAGCAGTGAGCACAGTATTTGATTTGTTTGAAAAAAATAAAATTGTAGAACATGTCAAAGAAGTTACTCCATATCTGGAGAAAAAGCTGGATGAACTGGTTGAAAAATATGACTGCTTCACTGCAAGACGAGGAAAAGGTTTTATGCAGGGACTGGTTGTAGCGGGAAGACCGGTTTCAGAAATTACTTCTAAGGCACTTGAAAACGGACTGCTTGTGATTTCCGCAGGAAGTGATGTACTGCGTCTTGTTCCTCCACTTGTCATTACTGAAAAAGATATTGATGAGATGATAGAAAAATTAGAGAAGAGTCTGTAAGATACAAAAGTTAGAGAAATAAATATAGGGTAAAAAATAGAATAAAATAAAGAATAAAAAATCCTTCTGCGGAGATTCTAAAAAGAAAAATGATAATTAGAATAATCATACTTAGAACAACGTGGAGGGATTTTTTATGTGGGGAATTTTAACAGCGCTGCTTTCCGGAGCATTGATGAGTATACAGGGTGTGTTTAATACAAATTTAACTAAACAGACGAGTCTGTGGTTGGCAACAGGCTGGGTACAGATTACGGCTTTTCTTATCTGTGTGGGAGCATGGTTTTTTACCGGAAGAGAACCGATTGGAAAATTAATGACCGCAGAGCCGAAGTATATTTTAGCAGGAGGCGTGATTGGTGCATTTATTACGATTACAGTCATTCAAAGTATGGCGGGGCTTGGACCGGCAAAAGCAGCAATGTTAATCGTGATTTCACAGCTTGTAGTAGCCTATTTAATTGAATTACTTGGAATTTTTGGAATGGAAAAAGCTTCCTTTGAATGGAGAAAGGTAATTGGAATGGCAGTTGCAATTGGTGGAATTATTTTATTCAAGTGGGAATCTTGACAGGAGGCAGAAGCAGAGTTTTTTGTCGAACGTATTTTCTTGCCTTTTTAAAATAGAGCGGATATAATAGAAGCGTAAAAATAGAGGGGTGTATAAGAAAAAGAAAGTAAAATGGAAGGGGTCAGGATATGAGTGAGTCCGGCTATTTGGTTTCTCAGGCATCAAAACTTCTTGAAGTGCAGTCTCATGTGCTTCGCTACTGGGAAGAAGAACTGTTATTACCGATAGGAAGAAATGAACTGGGACACCGGTACTACACCCGATATGATATACAGGTTATTTTGTGTATTAAAGAACTGAAGAAAAAAGGTTTTTCATTGAAAGAGATAAAAAAAGTAATTCCGCTGTTTTATGAGACTGTAAAACAGGAAGAAACAAATTCGAAAGGAGATAATTTAGAAAGAGAAGTATTAGAAAAAGAAAATTCACAAAGAATTTCAGAAATAAAAAATTTAGAAAAAGCAGAGAGAAAGTTCGAGACAGCCGTAAATTCTGTAAGTCGTTCTGCATATTCTGGAAAACGTAAAAAAGCGCAGAAAGCAGCAAGAGCGAGGGAACAAAAAAAGAAAAAGGAACAGAACAGACAGACGAACAAACCAGATGGGCAGGAGAGCGGAGTTCCTAAAGAGTTTATGGAAATTTTGAACCGAATTGTAAAAGAGCGGATGAAAGAGCAAAATTACCGGAATCAGGAAGAAGAAAAATGCAGGAAGCTGGATGAAAAAATAAGAATCTGTCAGAAAGCAAGAAAAGAGGTTGCAGTGGCAGTAGAAAAAGAAAAACAGGAAAAACATCATTTTTTCCGAAAAAAAAAGAGTGATGCATGAAGCACCACTCTTCATTTTTGTAATAGCTTTTTAATAAATTAGCCTTCTACGATAGCTTCTGCAGGACAGACACCAGCGCAAGTTCCGCAATCTACACATTCATCAGCGTTGATTTCGTATTTTCCATCTCCTTCAGAGATAGCGCTTACTGGACATTCTCCTTCACAAGTTCCACAGCTTAAACATTCATCTGTAATTACATATGCCATAATAATTATCCTCCTTATATTCTCTGAACTTCATAGCTCAGTTTATATGCATATTCTAATATATTTAGATTGAGAATACAAGTCTTTATTTACAAACAATTTGTGAAAAAAATTATCATCTTATAAATTCAGATAAAAATAGTTGAATATCGGGGGAAAAACGTTTATAATAGGGACGTACGAAAATTAAGGAGGAAATGAAGAATGACAATTTCTAAAGATATGACAATTGGCGAATTAATCCGCACAGATGAAAATATTGTTCCGATTCTTATGAGAGCAGGTATGCACTGCATCGGATGCCCATCCGCTCAGGGTGAAAGCTTAGAAGAAGCTGCTATGGTTCATGGAATCGACGCAGATGTTTTAACTGCGCAGATTAATGATTTTTTGGCAAACAAATAAGAATTAAGCCGAATAATTGTGAGATTTGGTAAATAAAATGCCATCGGGAAAATTATCCTGATGGCATTTTTAAGTCTGTTTTATAAATCAGCAAGTTGTTCTAACGCATGACCGGAAAGAATACAGTCAGCATGTTCAATCAGATGTGCTTCTCCGGCTAAAGAGAATGGTTTTCCACTTCCATATTCGGAGAGCATGTTGCAGACTTTATTAAAATCAGATGGAGAGCTTCCGGACTGATGGAGTACTAAACTGTATTCTTCTGCAAAGTCATCTTTATATAAAGAATTTTTTCCGGTAAAGAAATGATTCAATGCTTTGGAAGCCAGAATTACATCATCAAGTGTATGGAACGTAAAGTTGCGGATTAAATCAAGCTTGATTTCTGTATCCTCTTCGGAAGTTTCTGATTTAGCAGAGGATGCAGATGCTGTATTGGTTTCAGAAGAAGCAGGCTGTGGTTTGGAAGATTTCTTTTTTGCGGCAGCTTTGCTTCTTGCATCATAAACTTTTTGGAAGAGGTCTAAAATATCATCTGCTCCTTCAATAGCTGGAGGGGCGGAAAGCGCATCATTTCCGGAAGAAGAAAACGGTGTAAATTTTGAAAAACGGGTATCTAACTCGTCAGGGTCTTCTACTTTTGTAATGATTAAGACGATACTGTCCATTGAAATTGGAATTGCCTCAATCATAAGAGGAATATTGTCCGCTTCAAATCCAAATTCAATGTTTGCCTGCTGCATCATATCACGAAACAGACTTTTGGCTTTCTCTGTGCCATAAGCAAGTTCACTTAAACGAATCTGGCGGTCTTCTAAATCCGCTTTTGTTAAAGTGCATCGAATCTGATTTTCATTAAATTTTTTCTATTTTCATAAATATCACATCCTGTCTCAAACTATTCTACAATCAAAAGAATATACTTTTTCATTTATATTATATACTATCAAAACGAAGAATGTAAAGCAGTTCCTTGATTTTTTCATAAATCTTCCGAAATTTTAAGTAAAAATGCTTGTGGGAAAGCAGGGAGCATGGTATAGTAATACTACAGATAAAAAGGCTGGGCAGGTTTTATGGAAAGGAGGATAAAAAAACTTCAAATCCTTTATTTAGTCGAAAGCCAAATAGAATAAAAGCAAATGAATTAATGATAGAAACAAATTCATTTATAGAAACAAATCAAAATAATCTGAGACAATTTTCTAATCATATAACCATCTGGTTAAATCGGAACATTCATTCAGAATGTCTGTAGAAATTTCCAATTTGAAAGAACAAAATATAAGAGCATAAATATAAGAATATAAAAAAATCAAAAAACGTCAAAGCTTTTTTGTCTGTAAGGAGATTTGCGCCTGTGCCAAATATCAGAATGTTACATATCTGCTATTTTGTTTCTGCTGTTATCATATATCACAAATATGTATTCTGTGAATACATAAATACAGAAAGGCAGAAAAAGTGTATGAGCAAAGAAAAAGAACCATCCCCGCTTGGGCGTGAACTGGAAACCTATCAAACAGAAGGAATTCCGCTGTGGCTGAACGGAAAACCAAGTACACCGGAAGAAATCGTGCATGCCTGCATGATTGAAGAAGAAGGTACTTATATGCGGGATTATGTGCAGAATGAAAGGGGGAAAGTGGAACGGCTTGAATTTGATTTGATAAAATTAAAAAAGAAGAAACATAAAAATAAAATGCTATAGGTCCCCGCTTAGGCATAAAAGAAAGGCTGCTGCTTTCATGAATAAAAATTCGGAAAGTAGCAGTCTTTTTGAGTTTCTCTGAATCTTAAAAAAAACATAAATTGTCGAAGAAAGATAATGACGGAAGCGAAAAGTATGTTATAATGAAAAAGAATTTGAAGATAAGGAGCGCAAAATGAGTGGAAAAAAAATGAAAAGAAATGGTTCCTGTCATTGTTGTGATTTTATTGATTGTACTGGTTGGATGTGTGGGTGCTCTAACCGCAGTTATCAAAAGAATGACGCCGTCGGATGAGAGGATGGACGTTCGCACTTATTATGGGCTGACTTCGGATGACGATGTCGCTCTGGTTTTGCAAAACACAGTCAGTGATAGAAAAGCGAAAATGATAGACGGACATATTTATCTGGATTATGATACAGTATCCGATGTTTTAGGTGGACGTTTCTACTGGGATGAAGCAAATCAAAAGATGCTTTATTCAACACCGTCAGAAGTGATTTCAATTTCACCGGACAGTAATACTTATACTGCCGTAGGAAAAGAAAAGACAGAAGAATATCCGATTATCTGTGAAAAAGAGGATACCGTATATCTGGCATTGGAATTTATCGAACAATATATGCAGATTATGGTGACAAAGAGTGAGAATCCGGATAAAGTGATTATTTCTTATAAATTTGGAACACAAAAAACGGTAACAGTAACAGAGGATACGGTAGTTCGTTATCGCGGTGGAATTAAAAGTGAAATTCTAACCGATGTCAAGAAAAAGGACAAATTGGTGCTGCTGGAGACACTGGATGAATGGTCAAGAGTTGCAACGGAAGATGGATTTGACGGTTATATCAAAAATGACAGTATTTCAGATGCAAAGGAAGAGAAAACCGAGTATCAGGGCGAATTTAATGAAACTTATACAAGTCTGACCAGAGATTATAAAATTAATTTAGCCTGGCATCAGGTAACTTCCGAAGATGCAAATAAGGCATTATCAGAAGTACTTTCCGGAACAAAGGGAATTAATGTGCTTTCCCCTACCTGGTTTTCTGTGACCGGAACAGATGGAGCAATTTCTTCGCTTGCAAGTGCAGATTATGTAAAGACTGCGCATGAAGCCGGAATGGAAGTCTGGGGACTGGTAGACAATTTTAATTCGAGTGTCAGTACACTTGCAACGCTTTCGAATACCGCTTCAAGAAATCATCTGGTAGAGATGCTTCTCTCAGAAGCAAAACGGGTTGGAATGGATGGAATTAATGTGGACTTTGAGTCTATGACAAAAGAGGAAGCCCCTCATTTTATTCAGTTTATCCGTGAGCTTTCTATCGGATGCAGGAAAAATCAGCTTGTGTTATCTGTGGATGATCCGGTGCCGGAATTTACAACTTACTATAATCGTAAAGAGCAGGGGATTGTAGCGGATTATGTGATTATTATGGGATATGATGAACATATGGAAGGCTCAGAAAAAGCCGGTTCGGTGGCATCTCTTCCGTTTGTGGAAAAAGGGATTACGCAGACTTTAAAAGAAGTTCCTGCAAATAAAGTAATTAATGGAATGCCATTTTACACCAGAATGTGGTATACTGATACTACTGGCAGTGTGACGAGTGAAATTCTTGGAATGAGTCAGGCTGGACAGTCAGTAGAAAATATGGGAATGACCTCTGCCTGGGATGAAAAAACTTCACAGAACTATGCAGAACTGGAAACAGGAAGCGGAAAATACCAGATGTGGCTGGAAGATGAACAGTCTCTGGAAGAAAAGCTGAAGTTATTTCAAAAATATGAGCTGGCAGGAGTGGCGGAATGGAAACTGGGACTGGAGCGTAACAGCGTATGGGATTTGATTGAGCAGTACCTTGAGTAGAAAATCCGTAAAATGTAATGAAAATTATTTTGCAAAAATAGAAAGGAAGACAGTAATATGGCAGAAGAAATGTTTAAAACAACATTAATGGGTGGATTTGATAAGGATGACGTACAGGAAAAAGTACAGAAGATGAAAGATGAAACAGCTCAGCAGCAGCTTGCCTTCAAAAAAGAGATTGAAGAAAAAGAACAAAGAATTGCTGAACTGCAGAAAAGACTGGAATTAAAAGAAGCCAATCAGGAACGTCTGGAAAGAGAGATTCAGGAAAAATACCAGAAATATGTAGATAATTATGAAACCATCGGAAGAGTTGCGTTGGAAGCACAGTTAAGAGCGGACAAAATGATTGAAGAAACACAGGAAAAATGCGACAAGATGGTTGCCGATGCAGAAGCGGAAGCAAAGCAGAAAATTGCCGATGCAGAGTTGGAAATTGATGGCAAACTCTTAGATGGAAAGAAAAAATACCTGGCATTACAGGAAGAAATGAGCCAGATTGTAGAGTTAATTAACAGTGCACAGAAGCATTTCGCAGATTCTTATAACGAAGTACATAAAATCATTGATGCAATGCCGACTTCTTTTGCTGAAATGGAAGGTGTGGAAAGTGAACTTCTGCCGGAAACAGAGAAAGAAGGGGCAGAAGTAGAGGCAGAGGCAGAAGTAGAAACAGAAAGTGAGCTTGAAACAGAAGCGGAAGCAGAGACTGAAGATGCAGAAACAGAAGAAACACAGGAAATCGAACCGTTAGATGAAGAAGACGAAGACTTGGATGCACTCGATGATTTAGATGAAAATTTAGATGACTTGGAGCTGACTCCGCTTGAAGAGGAGGAAGAGGAAGAAGAAGAAAACAGCGAGGCATTGGATGAAGATGAAAAGATTGCGCTTCAGATTTCAAAACTCTTAAATCAGGAAGACCAGTACATGATGGAAAATGAAGAAGAATAATTTTTTAGAAGTTCTGAATCATTTCGATTGAGAAAATAAAAATCCTTTAAAGCATATACTTAACAGAGTATACTTTAAAGGATTTTTTATTTATGAAAAAGCATATCGCACAGACTGTTATGGCATTGCTTCTTCTGGTTTCTGTCTTTTTTCTTTCAAAAGAAGGGGCACAGCTGGCAAATGGAACACCTAAAGAAAGCAAGGGGGTAATTGTTGTAGACAGCGGACATGGCGGAATAGACCCGGGAGTGATTGGACAAAATGAATTAAAAGAAAAAGAGATTAATCTTGCAATTGCGAAAAAGCTGGAACGTTTGTTAAAGGCAGCTGGATATGACGTGATTATGACAAGGAAAAAAGACGAAGGACTGTATGAAGAAAACAGTCCAAACAAAAAAGTGCAGGATATGCAGAAAAGATGTGAGATAATTAAAGAAAATCATCCTCTTTTAACAGTCAGCATTCATCAGAACAGTTATCCGGATGAACAGGTCTGTGGACCGCAGGTGTTTTATTATGAAAGTTCGGCAGAGGGGAAGAAGCTTGCAATATGTATTCAAGAAGCATTGAATGAAAAATTAAAGATTGAGCATCCAAGGGTAGAGAAGTCCAATCGTACTTATTATCTTTTAAAAAGAAGCGAGGGGATCTTAAATATTGTGGAATGTGGTTTCTTAAGCAATAAAAAAGAAGCGGGGCTGTTAGTGCAAGATGAGTATCAAGAAAGAGTGGCGAAGGCAGTTGAAAAAGGAATTTTAAAATATCTGGAAGATTAACCGCTTTTATGATATGATAAAGATGTATGTGAAGATAGAAAGAGAGTGTAATTGTGATTACAAAAATAGTAAAAGTAGATAAAGAACATCCGGATGAAGCGGCAATAAAAGAAGCTGGAGAAATCTTGAAAAACGGTGGACTTGTGGCATTTCCGACAGAGACAGTATATGGTTTGGGTGGAGATGGATTAAATGCTCGTTCTTCAGAAAAAATATATCAGGCAAAAGGCCGTCCATCGGATAATCCGCTGATTATTCATATTGCCCAATTGGAAGACTTGGATAAGATTGCAGAGGATGTTCCGGACGGCGCAAAAAAACTGGCAGAAAAATATTGGCCCGGACCTCTTACGATGATTTTTAAGAAAAAAGACATTGTTCCGATTGAGACAACAGGAGGTCTTGAAAGTGTGGCAGTGCGTATGCCGTCTCATAAGGTGGCAAGAGCGCTAATATGCTATGGCGGAAAATATGTGGCAGCTCCGAGTGCAAATACTTCAGGACGTCCAAGTCCAACACTTGCAGAGCATGTAATAGAGGACTTGAATGGCAAAGTAGATATGATTTTAGATGGCGGTGAAGTTGGAATTGGTCTGGAATCAACGATTGTAGATTTTACAGAGAAAATTCCGGTTATTTTAAGACCAGGCTATATCAATCAGAAGATGATTGCAGAGGTAATCGGAGAAGTGCGAATGGATAAAGGGCTTTTGATTACCGATGCCTCTGTGAGACCGAAAGCACCGGGAATGAAGTATCGTCATTATGCCCCGAGAGCGGAGTTGACCATTATTGAAGGAGAAACAGAAGCAGTTGTAGCGGCAATTAATGAGAAATGCCGTAAAGCAGAAGCCGAAGGTCTTCGCGTTGGTGTTATCGGAACAGATGAGACAAAAATGCTTTATCATGCATCTGTTGTAAAAAGCATCGGAAGCAGACAGGATGAAGAAAGCATCGGTCTGCATTTATTTAGAATTTTAAGAGAGTTTGATAGTGAAAATGTTAATTTGATTTTTTCGGAATCGTTTGATACACCGAATATGGGTCAGGCAATCATGAACCGTCTGTTAAAGGCAGCGGGACATCATGTAATAAAAGTATAAAAAACAGGAGGAAAACTTATGATAGCATTAGGGTGCGACCATGGGGGATTTGAATTAAAACAGGAGATTATTGCTTACTTAAAAGCACGTAAAATCGAGTATAAAGATTTTGGATGTTACGATAATAAATCTGTGGATTATCCGGTTTATGCAAAATTAGTAGGAAAAGCAATTCAGTCTGGAGAGTGTGAAAAAGGAATCTTAATCTGTGGAACGGGAATTGGTATTTCAATTGCAGCAAACAAGATGAAAGGAATCCGCGCGGCAGTTTGTACAGACTGCTTCTGTGCTGAGGCAACAAGACTTCATAATGATTCTAACGTACTTGCACTTGGAGGCAGAGTCGTAGGACCTGGTCTTGCAATCAAAATCGTAGATACTTTTTTAAATACAGAATTTTCAGGCGAAGAAAGAACATCAGAGAAGAATCAACCAGATTGAAGATTAAAATTAAAAAATTGAATTCAGGAAAATTAAGACAGCAGGCTTAAAAATTTTGCAAAGAAAACAGGAGATAAGAAAATGGCGAAAATTAAAATTATGGAACATCCGTTAATTCAGCACAAAATTGGTATCATCAGAAGAAAAGAGACAAGTTCAAAAGAGTTTCGTGAACTGGTTAGTGAAATTGCAATGTTTATGGCTTATGAGGCAACCAGAGACTTAAAATTAACGGACATTGAAATTGAAACACCTCTTCAGAAAACAGTAGTAAAAGAGCTGGCAGGAAAAAAACTTGCGGTTGTTCCGATTTTAAGAGCCGGTCTTGGAATGGTAGAAGGTATGCTTGCTATGGTTCCGGCTGCAAAAGTAGGACACATTGGTCTGTACCGTGATCCGGAGACTTTAAAACCGGTGGAATATTACTGTAAACTTCCGGCAGACTGTGAAGAAAGAGAAGTATTTGTAACAGACCCGATGCTTGCAACCGGTGGTTCTGCGATTGCTGCAATTACGATGTTAAAAGAAAAAGGAGTAAACAACATCCGTTTCCTGTGTCTGCTTGCTGCACCGGAAGGATTAAAAGCACTAAGCGAAGCACATCCGGATGTTGATATCTATGTAGGTGCATTAGATGAATGTCTCAATGAACATGGTTATATTGTACCGGGACTTGGCGACGCAGGAGACCGCATTTTCGGTACGAAATAAAAAAACACACTTTCGAAGTTTCAGACACGAAAATAGTTACAGTGAAGATTCTGAGAATAAATAAAGGCAGAGGAAAGTAATGACGGGGAAGAGAAAAGATTATATATCCTGGGATGAGTATTTTATGGGAGTTGCAAAGCTTTCCGGAATGCGCTCCAAAGACCCGAATTCTCAGGTGGGAGCATGTATTGTAAGTTCAGACAATAAAATATTATCTATGGGATATAATGGATTTCCAAGTGGATGTTCTGATGATGAATTTCCATGGGAAAGAGAAGGCGAGCCTTACAATACCAAATATCTGTATGTAACGCACAGTGAACTCAATGCGATTTTAAATTACAGAGGCGGTTCCTTGGAGGGCGCAAAATTGTATGTTTCCCTGTTTCCCTGTAATGAATGTGCAAAGGCAATCATTCAGGCGGGAATCAAGACAATTGTTTATGACAGCGATAAATACAGTGATACACCGGCAGTAAAAGCATCGAAACGAATGTTAGATGCAGCCGGAGTCCGTTATTATCAATATACACATACAGGCAGAAAAATCAGCTTTGATGTTTAAAAGAAAATCAGCAAAAATTTTCAACCTTCTATAGTTGGTGAGAAAAACTGTATTTTCTATGAAAGAGAGAGTTTTGAGATAACGGCTAAAAGGAGAAACAGAAAAAATGAAAATAAATGTTCCGAAAGAAGTTCAAGAAATCATTTCCGTCTTGCAGGAACATGGGCATGATGCTTATGCGGTAGGGGGCTGTGTCAGGGACAGTCTCCTTGGCAGAGCACCGGCAGACTGGGATATTACAACATCAGCAAAACCGATGGAAGTAAAGCGCCTTTTTCGTCGTACCGTTGATACTGGAATCCAGCATGGAACGGTAACTGTTATGTTTGGCAAAGAAGGATTTGAAGTAACAACTTACCGTATTGATGGAGAGTATGAGGATGGACGTCATCCAAAAGAAGTAACTTTTACCGGAGAGGTAAGAGAAGACTTACGTCGAAGAGACTTTACCATTAATGCGATGGCGTACAATGACAAAGAAGGACTACTTGATTTATTTGGAGGGATTGATGATCTGAATAAGAAAGTTATTCGGTGTGTGGGAAATCCGGAAGAACGTTTTACAGAGGATGCCCTTCGGATTATGCGTGCCGTGCGTTTTGCCGGTCAGCTTGGTTTTTCAATTGAAGAAAAAACAAAACAGGCAGCATCGAAACTTTCAGGTAATCTTGAGAAAATCAGTGCAGAACGAATCGAGACAGAAATTCGAAAACTTTTGTTATCAAATCATCCGGAACTTTTAAGAACAGCTTATGAACTTGGAATTACAGAAGTAGTACTTCCGGAATTTGATGCCATAATGCAGACCGAACAAAATACACCACATCATTTTACCAATGTGGGAGAACACACATTAAAGGCTTTGGAACTCATTCCGGCAAATAAGGTTTTGCGTTATACCATGCTGCTTCATGATATGGGGAAACCGAAAATGAAAACTACCGATGAAAATGGAAGAGATCATTTTAAAGGACATGGGGAAGAAAGCGAGAGAATCGCAAATGAAGTGCTGCATCGGCTAAAAATGGATAATGACACGATAAAGAAAGTGACCAAACTGGTAAAATGGCATGATGTGAGAACCCAGCCGACACCAAAAGCAGTAAGAAAAGCCATGAATAAACTGGGAGAAGAATTGTATCCTCTGCTTCTACAGGTACAGTATGCCGATACAATGGCGCAGAGTACCTATCAAAGAGAGGAAAAACTGGAACGGATTCATAAAGTAAAAGTAATTTATGAACAGATTATTGAAGAGAAACAGTGTTTCTCTATTCGTAATCTTGCAGTGAATGGAAAAGATTTGATTGCAATTGGAGTAACGCAGGGAAAACAGATAGGAGAAATCTTAAATATACTTTTAGAAGATGTTTTAGAAGAACCGTCTCATAATACAAAAGAATATTTACTTGAACTGGCGAAAAATAAAATCGGACAGGAAGCATGATGCCCATGTTTTCTGTCTGTTTTTTGATTTCCGTTTCTTTCGTATTCTTTCTTATACTAGTCCTCAAAAAAACTGCATACAATAAAAAGACAGATTAATGTATGAGTGAGTTCTTTTGGTTTTTAGAAAGAGTCCTATCGTATGTATGGAAAATAAGGGGGAGGAAAAAAGGAGTGCATGACAGGGGGATTAGCATTTTAGAAAAGTATGATTTAGAAGCATCGGCTGCAAGCAGAGGTCGTGGTGCTTTAATTTGCCAGACCGGGCAGGGGCTTGTTTTAATCAGAGAGTATTACGGTTCAACAAGAAAATTAGAATATCAGGCGAAACTACTTGAAAAAATTTCAGGTCAAAAAGAAATTCATGTAGATACACTAAAACGAAATAAAGAAGAAAACTATATTACAGTTGATAAAGAAAATATTCCATATCTGGTAAAGAACTGGTACGATGGAAAAGAATGTGATACACAGTCCCGCAAGGATATCATGCGCAGTGTAAAAGCACTTGCCAGCTTACATAAAACAATGCAGATGCCGGTCTGGGAGCATTATGTGAGGGAATCTCTTTTGAGCGAATATGAACGCCACAATCGGGAATTGAGAAAAATTAAAAAGTTTATATTTCAAAAACATCAGAAAAATGAATTTGAACGCTGTTATCTGGAACATGCAGACCGTTATCTTTGCTGTGCAGAAAGAGGCTTTTAAGCGTATCAGTCAATCTTCTTATGACAGACTGCGTACCGTAAGCCTGGAAAGAGGCTGTGTCTGCCATGGAGCGTTTCATCAGCATAACATTTTGATGTGGGATTCAGAAACTGCGGTTGTCAACTTTGATAATTGGAATTATGATGTGCAGATGGCAGATTTGTATCAGTTTATGAGAAAGATATTAGAGAAACACGGTTGGGACAAAGAACTGGGAAAAGAGATGATTCAAAGCTATTGCGAGATTCGCCCGCTCATAAAAGAAGAGAGGGAAAATCTTGCCGTCCGATTTGCTTATCCGGAAAAATTCTGGAAACTTGCAAATTATTATTATACGCACAATAAAGTATGGATTCCGAAAAAAAATCTGGAAAAACTTAAAAAGCTGATTTCTCAGTACGAAAAGTGGCTTGAATTTGTAGAAAGTATCAACACATTGGAAAAATAAGAGAAAAAGATGTCCGGGGCTTTTTGAATACGCTTGACAAACTATAGGAAACAAGGTATAAATAACAGTATGTTGAGGTTGTATTTTGCAGCCACAGTTAGAATCAACATTGTAAATAAGATTATTTATTTTAGGAGGAAATATTCATGAACAGAACAGAATTAGTTGCAGCTATGGCAGCAGAAACTCAGTTATCAAAAAAAGATGCAGAAGCAGCTTTAAAAGCATTTATCGATGTAGTATCTGCTGAATTAAAGAAAGGTGAAAAAGTTCAGTTAGTTGGTTTTGGTACTTTCGAAGTAGCTGAAAGAGCAGCAAGAGAAGGAAGAAATCCTCAGACTGGTGAAACTATGACAATCGCAGCTTCTAAAAATCCAAAATTTAAAGCTGGTAAAGCATTAAAAGATATGGTAAACGCATAAAAAATGAGATTAGACAAATATTTAAAAGTCTCCCGTCTGATTAAGCGCAGAACTGTTGCAAATGAAGCCTGTGATGCGGGACGTGTTCTGATTAACGACAAACCGGCAAAGGCATCTGCGCAGGTAAAAGCAGGAGATATTCTGGAAATCCAGTTCGGAAGCAAGAATGTTCGAGTGGAAGTGCTGGATGTGCAGGAAACGGTGAAAAAAGAAGCAGCAAGCGAGCTGTTCCGTTACCTTTAAAATTTGTGTATATTAGAGGAAAATCCCCCATATAATCTTTTTAAGAGAGTTGGGGGATTTTTTATTTTGAAAGAAAAAGTGGTGGAAAGAAGAGCACATAAACTGGAACTTCGTGCAAGAAATAAGGGGAGTATAACCGGAGTCAGTGATGTGCTCTGTTTTGATGAAGAAGAGATTCGTTTGGTGACAGAATTGGGTATTTTAAGTGTAAAGGGAAAAGAACTGCATGTGACACGGCTTGATTTGGAAAAACAAGAGGTAGACATTGCAGGGAAAGTAGACAGCCTTATTTACGACCGGGCAAGGGGAGAAAGTGTGCAGGGAAAAGAAGGAATGATAAAGAGGTTTTTTAAATAAAGATGAGCAAATATATGGAACAGGAATTTTTGCTTCTTCTGAAACTTTTCCTGACGGGGATTTTCCTTGGTCTGCTTTATGACTGCCTTAGAATCTGGCGCAGTGTGATGACGAACAGCCGTTTCTGGATTGATTTACAGGATTTAATTTATTGGAGTAGTGCGGGTCTTTTTGTTTTTTATGTTATATATATGGAAAATAATGGTCAGATACGTGTTTATGCGCTGGCTGGAATGGCAGCAGGAGCTCTTTTCTATTATGCGACAATAAGCAGATGGATTGTGAGACTGTTTGGATTTTTATTGTTGAAAATCGTAACTTTATTTGGAATCTTGCTGACTCCTCTACACAGGGGAAGAAAAAGGTTGAAATTATGTATTAAAAGAGTTAAACTTTTTTTGTATGAACAAAAGTCGATACAAAAAGTCAGGAAGAATCAGAATGAGAAAGAAAGAAAATCAAAAATTCAGTCGGAAACGAAGAGAAAAATTAAAGAAAGATGAAAATAGACAACCGGAAAGCAAAACGGCGATGATTAGTGTGATTTTAGTTGCTTCTGCACTTTCGATTTCTTTAATGGCAAGAAGTTATGCATTAGAAGAAAAAATAGGTGACTATAAAAGCCAGAGAAAAGAAGTCAAGGCACAGATATCAGCAGAGGAGCAGCGCACAAAAGAGATTGAAGCATTAAAAGAATATATGCAGAGTGATGAATATGCAAAACAGGTAGCAAGAGAAAAACTTGGACTGGTGGAAGGAGATGAAATTATTTTTAAAGAAAAGTGATAATTTTGTCTAAAATTTTTTGAAAACCTAGAACATAGATTTTGACAAAGTTTAAAAGAAAAAACATCTATAATACTCTTTGGACAGGAGTGGCTGTTTAGGGAGGGATATAAGATGCAGGAATGGATGATTGCCATGTTCATAGTCAGTATCCTGTTAATACTGAGGGACATGGCAAAAACTGTTTTTTCAGATATGAGAAAAAGTGCGGCAACTGTAATTTATGAAGAGCATCCGCAAAAAGAGAGAATGAGACGTTATGCCGCTGCATTTCAAAAGCTTGCGGATAGTTTTTATGGACTTCCTTATCGAAAAGACTATATCAGCAATGGAGAGCTGGAAGACATGATTCGACAGCTTCGGGATGGTCCTTGCAGAAGTTGTACGGCGGGAAAACTCTGTTGGGAAGAACATCCTTTGCAGACGTATCAGATTTTATATCATCTGCTTCGTTTGATGGAAAAACAGGATGTACAGAAAATCATGTCGGCAAGAGCGAATTTAACAGAGTTTTGTATCAATCAGGGGAAAATGACGGAACAGATGCAGAGGCTGATGGAACGACAGAAGCAAATCCTGATTTGGAATAATAAACTGCTGGAAAATCGGATGGCGGTTGCAGAACAGTTGGGAGAGATGGCACAGCTTATGAATACGCTGTCGAATGAACTCTTTGATATTATCCCTGTAGATGCCGTGTTTCAGGAAGAGTTAAAACGTCGTTTAAAGAAAAAACATATTTTGGCAGGAAATATCTGGATGTTAGAACAGCCAGACGAGAAAATCCAGTATTTCTGTGAATTATATACGAAAGGAAAACGCTGTATTTCGGCAGCAGAAGCAGGACAGGTACTTTCAAAAATGTGTGGCTGTCAGATGACACCCCGAATAGAGGGCAAGATGTTTCTGACAAAAGAAAAGATGACCGTGCGATTTGTAGAGGATGTAAATTTTCGGATTTTATATGGAGCTGCAAAGGTAACAAAAGACAGAGAAACAATTTCCGGTGATAATTATATGTGCACGGCAGAAGATAATGGTCAGTTTTTTATGTGTCTTTCGGATGGAATGGGTTCTGGACTCGAGGCTTGTAAAGAAAGCGAACATGTGGTAGATTTATTGGAACAGCTGGTGGAGTCTGGATTTTCAGGGGAAAGTGCGGCAAAATTAGTGAATTCTGTTTTAAATCTTCAGATGCGGGGCGGTAAATTTTCAACCGTTGATGTGTCAATCATTGATTTATATACGGGAATGTGCCATTTCTTAAAGGCTGGTGCAGCAACGACATTTATCAAGCGTGACCAGTGGGTTGAGAGTATTTCATCGGAGAGTATGGCACTGGGGCTGGTATTTCCGGCAGATTACGAATCACTGACAAAAAAGTTGTATAATGGTGATTTTTTAATTATGGTGACGGATGGAGTTTTAGATGCACTTCCGGAGGAGCGGGCCGAGGAGACTTTAAAGGAAATTATTTTACAGACTCATGCGAAAGCGCCTCAGGAATTAGGAAGAGGAATTTTACAGAAAGTGCTGGCACTTTGTGAATATAAGGCAGCAGATGATATGACTGTGCTGGCAGCAGGCGTATGGAAAAAATAAAGATTGGAAAACAGATGAAATGAAAAAGGTATTTTCCTATATCGAACAATATCAGATGATAAAACCGGATGACAGGGTGATTGTGGGGCTTTCAGGAGGCGTAGACTCAGTAGGGCTTCTGCTTTTATTAAAAGAATATCAGACAGAATGTCAAAAGAAATCTCCGGAAAAAAATTCTTTTTTGCTTGAGGCAGTCCATGTCAATCATCAGATTCGAGGTGAAGAAGCAAACAGGGACGAAACATTTGCAAAAGACTTGTGTGAGTCACTTGGTGTTTCCTGTTCCTGTTATTCCTATCCGGTTTTAGAACTGGCAAAAAAGCAACATTTAACGGAAGAAGAAGCAGGGCGGATGGTCAGACATCGGGCGTTTGAGACGCAGGCGAAAAAGGCGAAAGAGACCGTTAAAATCGCACTTGCACATCACAGAGATGATTTGGCGGAGACAATGATTCATAATCTGGTACGGGGAACAGGAATCGGTGGAATGGCGGGAATCCGTCCGGTTACAGAGATTAATGGGATTTCTTATATTCGTCCGCTCCTTTGTGTGGAAAAAGAAGAAATTAAAGAATGGCTGGAAAATAAAAATCAGCTTTGGGTAGAAGACAGTACCAACAAGGAAGCTTCTTATACAAGAAATAAAATCCGTCAGAATATTCTTCCACAGTTGAAAGAACTGAATGAAAAAGCAGTCCTGCATCTGGCAAATGCAGCAGAAACTTTTCTTATGGCAGAGGAATATATTGGCAGAAATGCGGATATGATGTATAACAGATATGTAATCTGTAAAAAGGACAGAACAATCATAAAACAGGGATTATTTCAGGAAGATAGATTAATGCAGTCTTATGTGATTCAAAGAGCGATTTCTGAGACAGCAGGTAAAAAGAAGGATATCGGAATGTTACATGTCAAGCTGATACAGGAGCTTGAAAAGAAGCAAAGCGGAAGCCGAATTTCTCTGATTTACGGGATTACAGTCTGGCAGAATTATGGGGATATCTGTCTGATAAAGGGAGAACTTGAAAAAAAATCAGAAATAGAGCTGAAAATGGAAGTATTTCCTTATGAAAACATGCAAATTCAGGAAAAAAAGTATACGAAATGGTTTGATTATGATAAAATAAAAGAGATTCCGTGTGTGAGAAAAAGACAGGCGGGAGATTTCCTTACCGTAACGAAAGAGGGAGGAAGAAAAAAATTAAAAGATTATTTGATTGACTGTAAAGTTCCAAGACAAGAAAGAGACAGTCTTACTGTTTTAGCAGACGGTTCTCATATTTTATGGGTAGTAGGATATCGTATCAGCGAATACTATAAAGTTACGGAAAAGACGAAAACAGTAATCAGAGTACATGTAAAAGGAGAAAGCGAAGATGAGTGAAACAATCAGAGAGTTAATCAGTGAAGAAGATGTGGCTGCAAAAGTAAAAGAAATCGGAGCACAGATTACAAAAGATTATGAAGGTAAAGCGGTTCATTTAATCTGCGTTTTAAAAGGCGGAGTGTTCTTTACCTGTGAACTGGCAAAAAGAATTGAAGTGCCGGTAAGCCTTGACTTTATGTCTGTATCGAGTTATGGGGATGATACTAAATCAAGTGGAGTGGTAAAGATTATTAAAGACTTAGATGAGAGTATTGAAGGAAAAGATGTTCTTATTGTAGAAGATATTATTGATTCCGGAAGAACATTAAGCTATTTAATCGAAGTATTAAAACAGAGAAATCCGGCAAGCATCCGTCTGTGTACCTTGCTTGACAAGCCGGAAAGACGAGTAAAAGATGTAAAAGTAGATTATGTATGTTTCAATATTCCGGATGAATTTGTAGTGGGATATGGTCTGGACTATGCACAGAAATACAGAAATCTTCCATTTATTGGAGTGGTAGAATTCTAAGGTCAGTCCGGTGAAAGGAGATACACGAAGTGAATAAGCAGGCAAGAAGCTGGATTCCAAGTATTCTGCTGTTGATTGTATTGTTTGTTGGCGGTTACTGGTTTATGACCAGACAGTTTACAATTAATAACAGTTATTCCCAGCAGGATTTCTATGAATCCGTACAGAATAATGAAGTGGAAAGTGTATACATCCATCCGAACAAAGAATACCCAACCGGAAGAGTGTCAGTTGATTTAACAAATGGAAATTCCGTACAGTTTTACGCTTTAGATGTAAAAGAAATACAGGATTTTTTGGGAGATTATTCAGAAATTGCACTGGAAGTCGGAGATGTTCCGGGAGATAATATTTTCCTGTCTTCTGTACTGCCGATTATTTTAGTGGCAGGGATGGCATTTTTCCTGATTAGTATGATGAGCAGACAGATGTCTGGAGGCGGAGGTGGCGGAACCAATGCCAAGATGATGAACTTCGGAAAGAGCCGTGCCAGGATGACGGTGAATGAAGAAAATAAGGTGACATTTAAAGATGTTGCCGGTTTGGAAGAAGAAAAAGAAGACCTTGAAGAAGTAGTCGATTTCTTAAAGAATCCACAAAAGTATACAAAAGTCGGGGCGAGAATCCCAAAAGGTGTGATTTTAGTCGGACCTCCGGGAACCGGTAAAACCCTGCTTGCAAAAGCAGTTGCGGGTGAAGCCGGAGTGCCGTTCTTCTCGATTTCCGGTTCGGATTTCGTAGAGATGTTTGTTGGTGTAGGTGCATCGAGAGTCCGTGATTTATTTGAAGAAGGCAAAAAAAATGCACCATGTATTATTTTTATCGATGAGATTGATGCGGTAGCAAGAAAACGAGGCACTGGAATGGGCGGTGGTCATGATGAAAGAGAACAGACTTTGAACCAGTTATTGGTTGAAATGGATGGTTTTGGAGTCAATGAGGGAATCATTGTGATGGCTGCGACAAACCGTGTAGATATTTTAGACCCTGCCATTTTACGTCCGGGACGCTTTGATAGAAAAGTTGGAGTTGGAAGACCGGATATTAAAGGCAGAGAGGAAATTTTAAAAGTTCATGTAAGAAAGAAACCTCTTGGAGAGGATGTCGATTTACATGAAATTGCAAGAACAACCGCCGGATTTACCGGTGCAGATTTGGAAAATCTTATGAATGAAGCTGCGATTTTAACTGCCAAAGATGGAAGGTATTATCTGACGCAGAAAGATATCCGTCAGGCATTTGTAAAAGTTGGAATCGGTGCAGAAAAGAAAAGTAAGGTTATTTCAGAAAAGAAAGAAAATTACAGCATATCATGAAGCGGGACACGCAATTTTATTCCACCTTCTGCCGAAATATGGGACCGGTTCACACGATTTCTATCATTCCGACCGGTCTTGGGGCAGCTGGATATACGATGCCGCTTCCAGAGGCAGATGAAATGTTTAACAGCAAAAATAAAATGCTTGAGAACATTGTAGTAGACTTAGGAGGAAGAGTTGCTGAGGAACTTATTTTCAAGGATGTGACGACCGGTGCTTCTCAGGATATCAAACAGGCAACACAGCTTGCAAGGGCGATGGTGACACAGTACGGAATGTCAGATAAAGTCGGATTGATTAACTACGGAAGTGATGAGGACGAAGTATTTATTGGTCGTGATTTGGCGCATACAAGAAATTATGGCGAACAGACCGCAGCAGTGATAGATAGCGAAGTAAAAAGAATCATTGATGAAGCGTATTCACAGGCAAAAGAGCTGATTGGTTCACATATAGATGTCTTACACAAATGTGTGGAACTGCTGTTGGAAAAGGAAAAAATCGGACGGGAAGAATTTGAGGCATTGTTTTCAGAAAATGAGGAGCAAAAAAGCTTAGAGAATGATTTGGGCGGTACTTTGTATGATTTAACAAAGAGATAAGCAGAGTCGTTTTATAGAGCATGTAAAATTATTCAAAAAAAGTTTTAAAATAATAATAAGATTGTGCACACTTTTTGTGCCGTACATGCTATTATAATAACTGTAAAAACCCCCCAATACATTATATAGTTTTTGCTACACCCCATAAGAAGAAATACCTTCTCCAAAAGAGGCAGTCGAGAGACTGCCTCTTTTACTTTACACTCATTTAGAATTATAAAGAGTAATTCAAACACAGACCGGAATAAAAAGAGAGGATGCAAAATATGAATTACGAAAACTTAAAAAATATGCAAAAAATTCAGGAGTATGTGACAAACATGCGCCCTGCTTTCAATAAACGTGCGGTGTTCAGTGATGAGACGGAAAGTTACCGTATGCCGTTTGAGCCAAAAACCGGAGACACAGTAAAAATCAGAATTCGTACGAAACGTGGAAATGTTGATATGGTCTGTCTGGTCAGCGGACAAGAAAAAAAGAAGATGAATCTGGTCGAGACAAGAGATGGTTTTGATTATTACGAAACTAAACTTCTGGTTGGAACAGAAACCATTCATTATCATTTTGAATTATTTTCCGGTAAAGTGCATTGCTACTATAACCGTTTTGGTATTGTAAAAGACTTAGACGAACATTATGCATTTGGAATTGTTCCGGGATTTGAGACTCCGGACTGGGCAAAAGGTGCAGTCATGTACCAGATTTTTGTGGATCGTTTCTGTAATGGAGACAAATCAAATGACGTTGTGACCAATGAATATTCTTATATTTCAGCACCGGTACAAAAAGTAGAAGATTGGAATCGACCGCCACAGGCAATGGATGTTCGTGATTTTTATGGTGGAGATTTACAGGGAGTATGGGATAAGTTAGACTATCTTCAGGATTTAGGCGTAGATGTGATTTATTTTAATCCGATTTTTGTCTCTCCATCCAATCATAAATACGATATTCAGGATTACGATTATGTAGATCCGCATTACGGAAAAATCGTAAAAGATGGAGGAGAACCGTTAAACTGGGGTGACCAGGACAATTCTCATGCATCAAAATATATTCAGAGAGTAACTGATTATGAAAACCTGGAAGCAAGTAATCGTTTCTTTGCACGATTTGTAGAAGAAGTACATAAAAGAGGAATGAAGGTGATTCTGGATGGTGTCTTTAATCACTGTGGTTCATTTAATAAATGGCTGGACAGAGAGCGTATTTATGAAAATCAGGCAGGTTATGAAAAAGGGGCTTATGTATCGGCAGACAGCCCATACCGCAGTTTCTTTTTATTCCATAATCAAAATGACTGGCCGTATAATAAAGACTATGATGGCTGGTGGGGACATGAAACTCTGCCAAAACTGAATTATGAGGCATCGGACAGTCTGTATGAATATATTATGAAAGTGGCAAGAAAATGGGTTTCTCCGCCTTATAATGTAGATGGATGGAGGCTGGATGTGGCAGCAGATTTGGGACACAGCAACGAATATAATCATAAATTCTGGCGTGATTTCAGAAAGAATGTAAAAGAAGCCAATCCAAATGCGATTATTCTGGCGGAACATTATGGAGATGCCAAGAGCTGGTTAGAGGGTGACCAGTGGGATACTGTTATGAATTATGATGCATTTATGGAACCGGTGACTTGGTTTCTGACCGGAATGGAAAAACACAGTGATGAATACAACGAAGGCATGTACGGAAACAGTGACTGCTTTATCGGGGCAATGAAATATTATATGGCAAGCTTTTATGCTCCATCTTTGATGGTATCCATGAATGAGCTTTCCAACCATGACCATTCCAGATTTCTTACAAGAACCAATCATAAAGTAGGTCGTGTGGCTAATTTAGGTTCCCATGCAGCATCAGAAGGTATTAATAAAGCAGTATTGCGAGAAGCCGTTGTCATGCAGATGACCTGGCCTGGCGCACCGACTGTTTATTATGGAGACGAAGCAGGGGTATGTGGATTTACAGACCCGGATAACCGAAGAACCTATCCGTGGGGAAATGAAGATAAAGAGTTAATCGAATTTCATAAAGAAATGATTGCGATTCATAAAGAAAATGAAGAATTTATCAAAGGTTCTTTAAAATTCCTTGCAAATGATTATCAATTGCTTTGTTATGGAAGATTTACGAATACACAAAGAAGTGTGATTGCAATCAATAACAGTAATGAAGCTAAAACAATTTCTCTGTCGGTATGGGAACTTGGAATCTCACGATCCAGAGAAATTCACTTTAAACAGTTAATTGCAACCGGTGATTTCGGTTATAGCCTGATAAAGAAAGTATCTGTCTGTAGAGGCGGTGTGCTTCAGCTGACCCTGCCATCACATGGTGCAGTCGTTCTTCGTTGTACCGAATAGGAAAAAGTGCGTTAAAGCACGTTAAAATACGTTAGAAATAATGAAAATAAAAATATGAATTGACAGACAATACAGGATTTGATATAATTATTTTCAATAAAGAAAAATGCTAAGACGAGGAGGAGTACATGCTCAACCGGTTTTCAGAGAGAAGATGGCAGGTGAGAATCTTCAGCAAGGGAGTATGGAAGTAGCCTCTGAGCAGTGAGACGAACGAAGCGGATAACAGGTTTTCAGTAGCGCTCAACGGAAGTTTCCAACGTTATATGGAAAATGATATCGAAAAAATCTGATTTTTTTCCGTATCAGCAGAGTGCAGGAAGAGATTCCTGAAATTAGGTGGTAACACGGATTGTTTATTCGCCCTAAGCCAGAGATGGTTTAGGGCGTTTTTTTATCCCCTCGTGAGGGCACTCAAGTAAATTTGAATTAGGAGGAAACGATATGAAAGGGACAGAATTGTTTGTAAAGGCATTACAAAAAGAGGGAATTGATTTTCTTTTTGCTTATCCAGGAGGATATGCGATTGATATTTTTGATGAATTATATAAGCAGGATTCCATTCAGGTAATTCTGCCACGTCATGAGCAGGGGCTGGTACATGCAGCGGATGGATATGCAAGAGCAACTGGGAGAACCGGAGTCTGTCTTGTAACAAGCGGACCTGGAGCAACAAATCTGGTAACAGGAATTGCAACTGCCAATTATGATAGTGTTCCGCTTGTTTGTTTTACCGGTCAGGTACCGACAAGCTTGATTGGAAATGATGCATTTCAAGAAGTTGATATTGTAGGGATTACAAGAAGTATCTGTAAATATGCGGTAACAGTAAGAAAAAGAGAAGATCTTGGAAGAATTATTAAAGAGGCATTTTATATTGCAAATACCGGAAAAAAAGGACCGGTTGTAGTAGACCTTCCAAAAGATATTATGTTAGAAGAGGGCGATGACCTTTATCCAAAAGAAGTAAAAATCAGAAGCTATAAGCCAAGCAAAGGTGTTCATATCGGGCAGCTTAAAAAAGCAAATTCCCTGCTTTCACAGGCAAAGAAACCATTATTTTTAATGGGTGGCGGAGTCAATATTTCCGGTGCAAATGAAGAAGCAAAAAAACTTGCAGAGCTGACACAGGTTCCGGTTATTACAACCATTATGGGAAAAGGGGCACTTCCAACCAATCATGAACTGTATATTGGAAATGTTGGAATGCATGGATGCTATGCCGCAAATCACGCAATCAGTGAATGTGACCTGTTGTTTTCAATTGGAACACGCTTTAATGACCGTATTACCGGTAAGATTGATGAGTTTGCAAAAAATGCAAAATTGTTCATATCGATATTGATGCGGCTTCGATTTCCAGAAACATTCAGGTTGATATCCCGATTGTAGCCGATGCAAAAGAAGCAATGACAGCACTTTTAAAACATGCCAAACCATGTGATACCAAAGACTGGCTCGAAGAAATTCGTGGATGGGAAAAAGAACAGCCACTTGGTATGAGGAAAGATAAGGGAATCACACCGCAGAAGATTATTGAATGTATGAATGAAGAATTTAAAAAAGCGGTTGTTGTAACAGACGTTGGACAGCATCAGATGTGGGTAACACAATATCTGGAAATGGATGAAAACAAAAAACTTTTGACTTCCGGTGGTCTTGGAACGATGGGATATGGACTTCCGGCAGCAATCGGTGCAAAATTCGGTTATCCGGATACCCCTGTTATCTGTGTTTCCGGTGATGGTGGAGTACAGATGAATATTCAGGAGCTTGCTACCGCAACAGCTTACGGACTTCCGGTTATTCTCTGTATCTTTAATAACAGTTATCTGGGAATGGTTCGCCAGTGGCAACAGTTATTTTATGGAAAACGTTATTCCTCTACCTGTACCAGAAGAAGAAAATCTTGCAGTGCTACCTGCAAAGGACCTGGAGAACAGTGCCCAAAATATCAGCCGGATTTTGTGAAATTAGCAGAGAGCTATGAAGCTTATGGAATGAGAATTGAAAAAGAAGAAGATATCAAAAAGGCATTTGAATTTGCAAAAGAACATACAGATGCACCGACCATACTTGAATTTATGATTGACAGCGATGAGCTGGTACTTCCTATGGTACAAGGCGGACAGGCACTTGACTGTATGATTTTGGACTGCTAAGGAAAGGGGAAAATGATTATGAAAAAAAGATGGATTTCATTATATGTGGAAAATGAAGTAGGTGTACTGGCAAAAATTGCAGGATTATTTTCAGGAAAATCCTATAATTTAATGAGCCTGACAGTAGGAACAACGGAAGATTCGACCATGTCACGAATGACAATCAGTGTGGAAAGTGATGATGCCACATTTGAACAGATAAAAAAACAGCTCAACCGCTGTGTCGAAGTAATCGAAGTTATTGATTTTACAAATTGTCCGATTCACAGAAAAGAAGTATTGTATATCAAAGTGAAAAAATGTGATGAAAAAATAAAAAATGAAGTGCTTAGAATTGCAGGTATCTTTAAACTTCCGATTGTGGATTATGGAAAAGAAGAAATTTTGCTGGAATGTATGCAGACAGAAACCAGGAATGATGAAATGATTGCTTATTTTTCACAGTACTTTAAAAATATTGAAGTAGTAAGAGGAGGGAGTGTAGCAATCCAGGGAGTTAGTATTCAGGATAAATAAGATTAAGAAAAACAGAAAATAAGAAAACAGTGTCGGTTTAATACGGAAGGGCTCTTGAATCAGCACTGTTTTTTGGTGTGAAAAATCGGTACAAATTTGGTATAGAATAAAAAAAATACTCCAAACCCAGTAAGAATTTGGAGTAAAAAAATGCCGCAGACCGGAATCGAACCGGTACGGGTATCACTACCCACGGGATTTTAAGTCCCGGGCGTCTGCCAGTTCCGCCACTGCGGCATAATAAAATAAATAGGATGGGCGATGGTGGATTCGAACCACCGAAGGCGTTGCCAGCAGATTTACAGTCTGTCCCCTTTGGCCACTCGGGAAATCGCCCATATTTATTTTTGCCATTTGTCCTGACAAGGTATTATTATAACAGATAAATTAGAAAAATCAAGAACTTTTTCAAAAAAATTAGAAAAATCTTTATTGCTGTTTCGTACAGAAAAATAATAGAATATAGTGCAAAAATCAAGAAATTGTTGTATAATAAAAACAACAAAAAATGAAAGTACAGACAATAATGCAACAAATTGCGGGAGGTGTCTTTATGGGGAAAGTAATTACAATCGCAAGAGAATTTGGCAGTGGGGGAAGAATAATTGCACAAAGTCTGGCAGAACAGTTGAAGATTGGATTTTATGATAAAAATCTGATTACACTTGCTGCTGAGCGGAAAAATCTGCCGGAAGAGAGATTAGAGCGGGTCGATGAAAGAAGAGAAAACCCGTGGCGTTATGATATGGAAGATGATATTGCCATACAGAGACAGTTTTATTATGAACCACTCAATGATGTATTATTTGAAGCCCAGAGTGAAATCATCAAAGAAAAAGCAGAAACAGAAGATTGTGTAATTGTAGGAAGATGTGCGGATTATCTGTTAAGAATCAAACCAGACTGCCGTTGTGTTTTTATTACGGCGCCGTTGGAAAAACGAATCCGAACCATTTCTGCCCGCACCGGATTAGATGCAAAGGCAGCAAAGCAATTAATTAAAAAAGTAGACAAGCAGAGAAAATATTACTATGAAAATTATACGGACCGAAAGTGGGGAAAACATCATGGATATGACCTCTGTCTTGACAGCAGTCGATTGACGAAAGAGCAAATTCTTAAAATATTGACTACATTATATGAAACCATTGAGTAAGCTGTAGTTACAAAATTAAGTGCAAAAAAATTCTGAGAACACATAAATCAGAGAATGTATAAGAAATGTATAAGATAAGATTAGAAGCGAGGGTCAAAAGCCCTCGCTTCTTTTGAGAAAGTTTTTCATTTTCAGAAAAAATCAGCATGAAAAAGGACCATTCAAAGTTGACATTTCGAATGGTCCTTTTAATTACTATTATCCATTGGATTATACCTTCCTGATTTTTAGATTTTTTTGGGATAAAACGTTAAGTTTTCGGTGGTCCGTACCTCCTGTTCTTGAATTTTTAATAAATTTTAAGGTAAATCATTATGTTTCTGGTGGTCTGTACCTTCCTTTCATAAAAATATGAGGTATTACGTTATGTTCTTGGTGGTATCATTCCTTTCGGGTTTGTTTGCTTCGTTCTCTTTGTTTATGATGTTATTATATCAGGTAAAAATCAAAATGTCAATAACTAAATTGAAAATAATAAAAAAATAATAATTAATTTTAAAATTGATAGAAAATATTGTAATTATCAGAAAATTATAAACGATAATTTTTTGCCTCTGTATAGCAACTAACATCTGGCAGAATAAAGAAAAGAGTGCTATACTTCATACAGAAAAAACAGAATGAATCATAAGCAGAAAGGAATTAAAATAAAATGAATCAAATTGGAAGAAACGATGCATGCTGGTGTGGAAGTGGAAGAAAGTATAAAAAATGCCATGAGAATTTTGACCATAAACTCAATCTTCTTCATAGTCAGGGGCTTTTAGTACCTTCTCATAAATTAATTAAGACAGAAGCTCAGATTGCAGAAATTAGAAAGAGTGCGGAGATTAATGTAAAAATCTTAGATTATGTTGCAGAACATATTAAAGAGGGAATTTCCACTGCTGAAATTGACAAATGGGTATACGACATCACAACAAAAGAAGGAGCAATTCCAGCTCCGCTTGGATATGAAGGATTTCCAAAGAGTGTGTGCACTTCGATTAATAATCAGGTATGCCATGGAATTCCATCTGAAGATATTATTCTGGAAGAAGGCGATATCATCAATGTTGATGTGTCTACAATTTTAAATGGATATTATTCCGATTCTTCTCGTATGTTCTGTATCGGAGATGTCGGGGAAGAGAAAGCACGTCTGGTTCGTGTTGCAAAAGAGTGTGTGGAAAAAGGTCTTGAACAGGTAAAAGCGTGGGGCTTTTTAGGAGATATGAGTCAGGCAGTGCATGAACATGCAGTAAAAAATGGCTACAGTGTAGTAAGAGAAATTGGTGGACATGGAGTTGGTCTGGAATTTCATGAAGACCCATGGGTCGGTTATATTGGAGCGGCAGGGACCGGAATGGTAATGGCACCAGGACTGATGTTTACAATTGAGCCAATGGTTAATATGGGAACAGATGAAATTTTTGTAGATGAAAGAGATGGATGGACCATTTATACAGAAGATGATATGCCGTCTGCACAGTGGGAGATTATGGTTCTTGTAACGGAAAACGGACCGGAAGTCATTGCGTGGTAAGAAAAGAAAGCAGAAAGAGGAAAGGAAAAAGGTAAAATATGAGTATTGCAGTTGCAGTGTTGAAAAAAGGGGAAGGACGTGCATTAAAATCGGGCGGACCTTGGGTTTACGACAATGAAATCGCAAGTATTATGGGAAACTTTGAAAACGGAGATATTGTGATTGTGCGTGATTTCGACGGCTATCCGCTTGGGAGAGGATTTATTAACACCAATTCAAAAATCCGGATCCGTATGATGACAAGAAATGAAAATCAGGAAATTGACCGTGAATTTTTAAAAATGAGAGTACGAGACGCATGGGAATATCGAAAGAAAACGGTAGATATCTCAAGCTGTCGTGTGATTTTCGGGGAAGCAGATTTTCTGCCTGGGATGGTGATTGACAAGTTTTCAGATGTTCTTGTTGTACAGTCTTTAGCACTTGGAATTGATAAGTTAAAAATGATAATCATTGAAGAATTAAAATCAGCAATGGCAGAAGATGGGATTACAATCCGTGGTGTTTATGAGAGAAGCGATGCAAAAGTGCGGCTTCAGGAAGGAATGGAAAGAGTCAAGGGATTTATTGGTGAACCATTTGATACGAAAGTACAGATTGTGGAAAATGGTGTAAAATATATTGTAGATATAGAAGATGGACAAAAAACAGGTTTTTTCTTAGACCAGAAATATAACCGTCTTGCCATTCAGAGATTATGTAAAGATGCGAAAGTCTTGGACTGCTTTACGCATACAGGCTCTTTTGCGTTAAATGCGGGAATTGCCGGAGCAAAGAGTGTAACCGGAGTCGATGCCTCTCAGCTTGCAGTAGACCAGGCAACAGAAAACGCGGAGTTAAACGGACTCGAAAAGCGTGTAAAATTCATTTGCGAGGATGTCTTTGAGCTGCTTCCTAAGTTAGAAGCCGAAGGAGAAAAATATGACGTAGTAATTCTCGACCCTCCTGCGTTTACAAAATCAAAAAATTCGATTAAAAACGCAGTGAAAGGTTATCGAGAGATTAATTTGCGAGGAATGAAACTGGTCAAAGACGGTGGTTATCTTGCAACTTGTTCTTGTTCTCATTTTATGTCGTATGAGTTGTTTACCCAGACAATTGGACAGGCAGCAAGAAATGTGCATAAACGTCTACGTCAGGTAGAATACCGCACACAGGCAGCAGACCATCCGATTTTATGGTCTGCAGATGAGTCTTATTACCTGAAATTCTACATTTTTCAGGTAATTGACGAAAAATAGAAAATAAAATATTGACAATCTTTTTTATCCATGCTATGTTGTAATTGCTTATATGACTGACGGAAGTGGAATCAACCACAGGGAGTATAAGCCGTTGAAGCCGACCGTCTGGGCATTGGATGTTCAGAAAGTGGGCTTTTTTTTCGTTATTATATAGAAAATTTTGTTCTATGAAATGAAAGTCAACGGATCAATTAAAAATGTATGATGGGAAAAAGGAGAGACATTCATGAAAATGTTATCGCTGGAAACAGAATTAAAAGAAAATGCTTATCCTGGACGAGGAATTGTAATTGGAAAGTCCAAAGATGGTACAAAAGCAGTGACTGCTTATTTTATCATGGGAAGAAGTGAAAACAGCAGAAATCGTGTGTTTGTAGAAGATGGAGAGGGAATCCGTACACAGGCATTTGACCCGTCTAAATTAACTGACCCAAGCTTAATTATTTATGCGCCGGTTCGTGTACTGGGAAATAAAACAATTGTGACAAATGGTGACCAGACAGATACCATTTATGAAGGAATGGACAGACAGCTGACTTTTGAGCAGTCTTTAAGAAGTCGTGAATTTGAGCCGGATGGTCCAAATTATACCCCTCGTATTTCCGGAGTTATGCACATTGAAAATGGAAAATACAACTATGCAATGTCAATTTTAAAGAGCAATAATGGAAATCCGGATGCCTGCAACCGTTATACCTTTGCTTATGAAAATCCGGTAGCAGGAGAGGGACATTTTATTCATACTTATATGCATGATGGAAATCCACTTCCAAGTTTTGAGGGAGAACCAAAACTGGTAGAGATTCCAGATGACATTGACGCATTCACAAAAAATGTATGGGAAAGCCTCAATCAAGACAATAAAGTTTCTTTATTTGTACGTTTCATTGACCTTGAAACGGGAGACTATGAGACTAGAATTGTAAATAAAAATCAGTAATCTAAAAATGTTACGGCATTAGAGTATTTTTAAATCTGTTCTAACAATAAAGGAGAAAATGAGAATGAAAGAATTAGCATTAAAGTATGGATGTAACCCAAACCAGAAACCGTCCAGAATTTATATGGCAGACGGAAGTGAGCTTCCAATCGAAGTAATCAGCGGAAGACCTGGATATATCAACTTTCTGGATGCATTTAACGGTTTTCAGTTAGTAAGAGAATTAAAAAAAGCGACCGGACTTCCGGCGGCTACTTCTTTTAAACATGTATCACCAGCCGGTGCAGCAGTGGGACTTCCGTTAAGTGAGACCCTTGCAAAAATTTACTGGGTAGATGATATGGGAGAGCTTTCTCCGCTTGCCTGTGCTTATGCAAGAGCAAGAGGCGCAGACAGAATGTCTTCCTTTGGTGATTTTATTGCACTCTCTGATGAATGTGATAAAGATACAGCGATGCTGATTAAACGAGAAGTTTCTGATGGTGTTATCGCACCGGGATTTTCCAAAGAGGCACTTGAAATTTTAGCGCAGAAGAAAAACGGAAACTATAATATCATTAAAATCGATGAAAATTATCAGCCGGCACCGTTAGAGCACAAACAGGTTTATGGTGTGACATTTGAACAGGGAAGACAGGAACTTCCAATTGATGATGAACTGCTTTCCAATATCGTGACAGAAAATAAAGCAATTCCGGAAAATGCAGTCAGAGACTTAAAGATTTCCCTGATTACATTAAAATATACACAGTCCAATTCCGTCTGCTTTGTAAAAGACGGACAGGCAATCGGTATCGGTGCAGGACAGCAGTCTCGTGTACACTGCACAAGACTGGCAGGACAGAAGGCAGATAACTGGTGGTTAAGACAGTGCCCGAAAGTCATGAATCTTCCATTTATTGATGGAATCCGTCGTGCAGACAGAGATAATGCCATTGATGTTTACATTGGAGAGGAATATATGGATGTTCTTGAAGATGGTGCATGGCAGAGAATCTTCAAGGAAAAACCGGAAGTCTTTACAAGAGAAGAGAAACGTGCATGGTTAGATAAACTGACCGATGTTACTCTTGGTTCTGATGCATTCTTCCCATTCTCAGATAATATTGAGCGTGCACATAAGAGTGGTGTAAAATATATTGCAGAGCCAGGCGGTTCTGTAAGAGATGATGCAGTAATCGAATGTTGTAAATAAATATGATATGGCAATGGCATTTACATGGCATCCGTCGTTCCATCACTAAAATCAAAAATTATTTTTAAAAGAGGCGGCAAGTGAGAATTTCTTACTGCTGCTTTTGCTGTCTAAAAAAGTGAAATTTAGTTGAAGACAAAAATAGAATTTGCTATACTGTATACGACGTAACGGGATTGTGGTTGGACAGACCGCTGCGAAATAAATTTACAGGAGAGGTTTAATAAAATGAGTATAAGAATTGGTATCTTAGGTTATGGTAACCTTGGAAGAGGCGTAGAATGTGCAATCAAACAGAATGCAGACATGGAATTAAAAGCAGTATTTACCCGTCGTAATCCTGCGGATGTACACATTCTTACCGAGACAGCAAAAGTATATTCTGTAGATGAAGCAGTAAAAATGAAAGATGAAATCGATGTATTGATTCTCTGCGGAGGAAGTGCAACCGATTTACCGGTACAGACTCCAGAATATGCACAGTACTTTAACGTAGTTGACAGCTTTGATACACATGCAAAAATTCCGGAACATTTTGCAGAGGTAGATGCAGCAGCGAAAAAGAGCGGAAAAATTGGCTTAATTTCAGTGGGCTGGGACCCGGGAATGTTCTCTTTAAATCGTTTATATGCAAATGCAATTCTTCCGGAAGGGAATGACTATACATTCTGGGGCAAAGGTGTAAGCCAGGGTCATTCCGATGCCGTTCGTAGAATTGACGGCGTAATTGATGCAAGACAGTATACCATTCCGGTAGAGAAGGCGTTAAACGCTGTAAGAAATGGTGAAAATCCGGTACTTGCAACAGGCGAAAAACATACAAGAGAAGTTTTTGTTGTAGCTGAAGAAGGTGCAGATAAAGATAGAATTACAAATGAAATCAAAACAATGCCGAATTATTTTGATGAATATGAAACAACGGTACATTTCATCAGCGCAGAAGAAATGAAAGCAAATCATGCAGGACTTCCTCATGGTGGATTTGTAATCCGCAGCGGTCAGACAGGATGGGAAAAAGAACATCATCATGTCATCGAATACAGCTTAAAACTGGATTCTAATCCGGAATTTACATCTTCTGTTATTGTGGCTTATGCAAGAGCAGCTTACCGATTAAATCAGGAAGGACAGAGCGGATGCAAGACTGTATTTGATATTGCACCGGCATATTTAAGTACAAAAACACCAGAAGAACTTCGCAAACATATGCTTTAATAAGCAGATTGGGAGAGGATATCAGTGAATTTTGATTTAAAAACGGAAGTAAAACGAATGGGTCTGGGCTTGATCAGTGCACTGATTATGGCAGTGAATATTAAAACACTGGTAAGAGCAGGGGGGCTGTATCCAGGTGGCTTTAACGGAATTACCCTTTTGATACAGACAATCTGCGAACGATTTTTGAATCTGCAGATTCCATTTACAGCAGTCAGCCTGTTGTTGAATGCAATTCCTGTTATTATTTGTTTTCGGGCAATTGGCAAGAAGTTTACAAGTACTTCAGCTTTGATTGTTATTGTAACCAGTGTGCTTACAGACTTAGTTCCTTATCATCCAATTACAGATGATATTCTGCTGATTTCTGTGTTTGGCGGTATTATCAATGGATTTGCAATCAGTTTGTGCCTGATTGGAGGCGCAAGTGCCGGAGGCACGGACTTTATTGGAATTTATTTTGCAGAAAAGAAAAATAAAGACGTATGGAATTTTATTTTACTTGGAAATGCCTGTGTGTTGACCATTGCCGGAGTTTTATTTGGCTGGGATAAAGCACTTTATTCCATTATTTTCCAGTTTGCTTCTACGCAGATGATACATATGCTTCATACTGCCTACAAGAAAGAAACTCTCTTTATTGTTACGGATCGTCCGGATGATGTTTATAAAGAAATTTATGAAGTGACAAACCACAGTGCAACAGAGTTTGCGGCAACAGGCTGTTATTCTAATAAACAGAGAAAGATGTTGTATTCTGTTGTATCTTCTTCGGAGGCAAAAGTTTTAGTCAGTCGCGTACAGAAGGCAGACCCGGAGGCATTTATCAATGTGATTAAAACGGATTTTCTGGAAGGACATTTTTATCAAAAAGTTGACTATTAATCGGATTAGTTTGGTACGAATATCGGGTGTGTCACAGTTTGTTCCGTAAAAATTAAGTAAAAGGACTATTACAAAAATGTGAATTTTTTGTGATAGTCCTTTGTTTTTTTACCATTTTGTGGTACAGTAATAAGTGGAGTAGAGCGATTAAAAATCGTGAAAAATAAACGAAAAGAGAAGTCGAAAGTTGTTTCGACGAGAATTAAGGCAGCTTATTGTAAGACAGAGGGAAAATACAGAGAGTATTACAAGCAGCAGGAGGAACTAAATGAAAATAAAAGAAGTAAAAAAACTGCTGGCAATCGCTGTGAGTGTTTCTATGCTTACACCGTCAGGTGTATTTGCATCAGAAGTTTCCAGTACAGAGGCAGCAGTAACGGCTGAACAGACAACAGGGGAAACGAGTGTGACAGAGCCGGAGCAGTCATCAGGAGAGATTTCTGAACCGGAACAGCCGTCTGAACCGGAACAGCCATCTGAGCCGGACCAGCCGTCGAATCCAGACAAACCAGAAAATCCGGATCAGCCGTCAAACCCAGATAAACCAGAAAATCCGGACCAGCCGTCAAACCCGGATAAACCAGAAAATCCGGATCAGCCGTCGAACCCGGATAAACCAGAAAATCCAGACCAGCCGTCAAATCCGGACACTCCGGAAAATCCAGATAAACCAGCCCAGGGTATGACTCCGGAGCAATATGAGGCATCAACCGGATATAAACTTCCGGATGGTTATGCTTACGTGCTGGATGCAAATGGATATGTCATTATCGAAAATGGTGCACCAAAGCTTGCGAAAAAAGCAGAAGATAATACAAAAAAAGACGATAACAATAATCAGAATAATAACAATAACAATAGTAATAGCAATAACAATAGTAATAACAATAGCAATAGCAATTCTTCTAATGATAACAGCAGTGATACCAAGAAAGATACGGAGAAAAAAGAAGATACAACCGCAGCAAACAGTGGAAGTGGTTCAAATTCCCAGTTAATTGCAAATCAGCAGATTTATTCTTCTCTGCCTACAATGGTGGATGATTTCCGTTTCTGGACAGTTGCAAAGAAATATGCCTTTGCAAAAGAAGAACTGTCAATCGTAGAAGAAATGAAGGATGGAGCAAAAGAAGTAGGTAAACTGTCAAAAGATGGTGTCTGCTATATTCTTCAGGAAGAAAACGATGGATGGCTTTTTGTAGAGTCAGGTGATGTACGTGGTTTTGTAAAAACAGAGCAGGTGATTTTAGGCGATAAAGCAGACCAGATTGTACAGAAACTGACGGAAGAGGCAAAAAAAGAAGCAAAAGAACAGAAAAAGACATACAAAGGAATTGCAAAACTGTTGACAGAAGCAACACCGAGCGTTCCGGAATCCGAAAATGGAGCATTTTTCCATACTCGTTCTACGGTAAAACAGACCGTTGTGGATAAAGTGTATGCACTTTGTAATGCAGATTTTGTAACAATTCATGAAGATAAAAATACGGAGAGTCGTGCTGTCGGAACGTTAAACAAAGACAATATCTGTTATATTTTAGCAGACGAAAATGCGGAGTTTGTTTATGTGGAATCCGGAGATGTCAGAGGATTTGTAGAAAATAAATTCCTTGATACGGACAAGAAAGAAAAGGAAAAAGCAGAAAAAAGTTTGTTAACACAGGCAACAGCCGCAGCTTCTGCTCTTAAGAATACAAAAGAGGTCATCAGTCTGTTCCCTACAACAAAAACGGCTGCTGACCAGAATGATGATATTGATAACATTATCAGTAATAAAATTTCTGCAACCGGAGAAGACCAGTTTGTGACCGCACAGGAAGTCGTAAAACCGGCAGAAAATGCAGCCTGCTATTATACTTTGACTTCTGTAAAATCTGGTGTTCCAAACGGGGAACTGAGAACTTCGATTGTTCAGTTTGCAAGTCAGTTTATTGGAAATCCTTACGTATGGGGTGGAACAAGCTTAACAAACGGTGCAGACTGTTCTGGATTTGTACAGAGCATTTATGCTCAGTATGGTTATACACTGCCGCGAGTTGCAGAAGATCAGGCTCAGTATGGTACAAAGATTCCAGTAGAAGAAGCGCAGCCGGGTGACTTGATTTTCTATGCAAGAAATGGTTATATCTACCATGTTGTTATGTACGCAGGAAATGGAGAAACCGTTGAAGCACAGAGTTCAAGAACTGGTATTGTTCATGGAACGGTCAATACGAACAATGCAGTATGGGCTGTTCGTATTCTCGAAGACACTCCGTCTACAGTAAGTGGAATTTATGGAAGTGATATTTCTGAAGTAAATGCAACACTTCTGCAGTATGGTCAGTCTCTTGGTACATTTAAAATTACACATTATTGTGGTGGTTCCTGCTGTAATGATGAATGGGCAGGTGTAACTGCGACAGGCGCTCCGTTAGTAGAGGGAGATACCATTGCAGTTGACCCGACTGTCATTCCTTATGGAACAAAAGTCATTATCAATGGTCATATCTTTACAGCAACAGACTGTGGTGGAGCAATCAAAGGAAATCGTATCGATGTATTTGTAAATGACCATAATCGTGCAAATCAGCTTGGCGTTTACTATACTGATGTGTATGTTTTAAAATAAAAATTACATAAAAATGATAAAATTCGCCACCTGCATAGGTGGCGAATTGATTTGTAAAAAGAGGAAGGAGCGTATCGTATGATTTATACAAGTCATTTATTAGAAGATACGCAGATGCAGGAAGTGGTTCGTGAATGTGCGACTGGTATAGAGAGTATTGAATTTTCAATTGCTGAAAATCTGGATCGTTTGGAAGAAAAAATCAGCAGTTATCGAGAACGACTCTGGAGAATGGGATGGCCGCATTTGTCCCTTCACGGTCCGTTTCTGGATTTGAATCCGATGACGTATGATTCTTTGATTTTAGAGGCGACAAAAAAACGCTATGAGCAGGTCTACGAAGCAGGAAGACGTCTGGAAGCAGAAAAAATTGTTTTTCATACCTGCCATTTACCGGATGCCTATCTGTTGATTGGCTGGGCAGAGCGTGTGGCAGATTTTTTTAAACGGTTTTTAGATGGGAAAGATGGAATCATGATTGTAATGGAAAACGTATTTGACCGGATTCCGGAACCGATGGTGGAAGTTGTAGAATGGGTAGACCGTCCGGATTTCAGACTCTGTCTGGATATTGGACATGCACATTGTTATTCGGATATTTCTGTCCTGGACTGGGCAAAAAGCTTTGGCAGTTACGTCAGTCATGTCCATGTTCATGACAATATGGGTGACAGAGACAGTCATATTGCACTTGGAGAAGGAACAATTCCTTATGAAGAAGTGCTGGGATTATTAAAACAAAATAATCCACAGATGGATTGTACGATTGAGTGTAGTAGTCTTGAAAAGGTAAAGAAATCTTATGCCTGTCTGAAACAGTTAAAAGAAAATGGTATCTTATGAAAAATAAAAAAGGGCACATTCTGGCGAAAACCAGGATGTGCCCTTTGTAAATATGACTGCGGCTTGGCTGATTTGTACTGTCAGGCTTATCCTTGATGGTTAAAACAGTAGGTGCACATTTTGCATGGACTTAAGCCGATAGAGGCAGTCAGGTCATCTAAACGATGATAGTGCAGAGTTGTGAAGTTTAACTGTTTTCCGATTTCCTCTAACATTTCTTTGTAGTTTGTAGAGTCTGGATCGGCATAATCAGCAAGTACTTTATCTGAAACGTTGTCTCCTTCACGCTTTGCGATGATACGGCGGGTAATTAGATCCATCTCAGATTTGGAACGTGAGAAGTTTAAGTACGGACAACCGAATAAAAGCGGAGGACAAGCCGGACGGATATGTACTTCTTTTGCACCGCTGTTATATAAAAATTCTGTAGTCTCACGAAGCTGTGTTCCGCGGACAATGGAGTCGTCAATTAAGAGCAGACTCTTATTTTTGATTAAGGCTTCGACAGGAATTAATTTCATACGTGCAATCAGATTTCTCTGGCTCTGATGTGTCGGCATGAAAGAACGAGGCCAGGTTGGTGTATACTTAATAAATGGACGAGAAAATGGAATTCCAGACTCATTTGCATAACCGATTGCATGTGCAGTACCGGAATCTGGTACACCGGCAACTAAATCAGGTTTTACATGGTCTCTTCCGGCATCATGCTGAGCCAGTTTTTTACCACATTCATATCGCATTTCTTCGACATTGATTCCTTCATAAGTAGAAGTTGGATAACCGTAGTAAACCCAGAGAAAAGAACAGATTTTCATTTCATTTCCAGGTTTTACAAGAGTTTCACAGCCCTCAGCAGTCAGAAAAGCAATTTCTCCAGGACCGAGTTCGCGTTCGGTTTCGTATCCGAGATTTAAGTAAGCAAAACTTTCAAATGATGCACAATAAGCATCTGATTTTTTACCGATAACAATCGGAGTACGACCAAGTTTGTCTCGAGCTGCAAAAATTCCTTTTGGAGTTAATACGAAAAGAGTCATAGAACCATCTATCATTTCCTGGGCATACTGAATTCCCTCTACGATAGACGATTTCTGGTTGATAAGAGAAGCAACCATTTCAGTCGGGTTGATACTTCCGCCGCTCATCTCAAGGAAATGTGTGCATCCGTTTTTGAAAGAAAGATTGACAAGTTCCTCCATATTGTTGATTTTTCCTACCGTTGTGATAGCGAAACTTCCCAGATGTGACTGTACCAGAAGAGGTTGTGGTTCTGTGTCGGAAATACATCCGATTCCAAGCCGGCCTTCAAGTTCATCTAAATCTCCATCAAATTTGGTACGAAACGGTGTGTTCTCGATGTTGTGAATTGAACGCGCAAAGCCGTTTTCACCATACACTGCCATACCACCTCTGCGTGTTCCAAGATGAGAGTGATAGTCAGTTCCGAAAAATAAATCCAGTGTACAACTGGATTTAGAAGCTACTCCAAAGATTCCACCCATTGTTTTTCTCCTTTTTCTTCAGAATTCTTTTTTTATAGTACGTGGAATATTATATACTCTTTTTTAAGGATTCGTAAAGATATTTTTGAAAAAATGGTGTATAATGAAGCGAAGAGTTAAAAAATAGCGTGAAAGGGGACTGTTTATGAAATTTATTTCCTGGAATGTAAACGGCTTAAGAGCCTGTGTACAAAAGGGGTTTATCGAATATTTTAATGAAATGGATGCTGATTTTTTCTGTGTTCAGGAAACGAAATTACAGGAAGGTCAGATCGACTTTGCACCGGAAGGATATCATGCATACTGGAATTATGCGGTAAAGAAAGGCTATTCAGGAACTGCCATTTTTGCAAAGAAAGAGCCGATTGCGGTGACTTATGGTCTTGGTATTGAGCAGCACGATCAAGAGGGCAGGGTGATTACCCTTGAGTATGAAGATTTTTATGTCATTACCTGTTATACGCCAAATTCACAGACCGAATTGGCAAGATTAGAGTATCGCATGAAATGGGAAGATGATTTCCGTGAGTATTTAATTGGACTGGATAAAAAGAAACAGGTTATTTTCTGTGGGGACTTAAATGTGGCGCACCGTGAGATTGACCTGAAAAATCCAAAGACAAATAAGCATAATCCAGGATTTACCGAAGAAGAGAGAGGAAAATTCACCAAACTGTTAGAGGCAGGATTTACGGATACCTTCCGATATTTTTATCCGGAAGAAACGGGAATTTATTCCTGGTGGTCTTATCGTTTTAAAGCACGTGATAAGAACATTGGATGGAGAATTGACTATTTTTGTGTCTCAAACCGCTTAGAAGAAAAACTGATTTCTGCAAAAATTCATACAGAGGTACTGGGTTCTGACCATTGCCCGGTAGAAGTTCAAATTAATTTATAAGAAAATGCACTCTCGGAGTCAAAATCAAGCACAAAAAGATTCCGAGCGCACATGAAAATCAAAAAGAGGTACAGAGTTTAATGAAAGAAAGTGTAAAATTGACGCAGTTTGCAAAAAGTGCGGGCTGTGCGGCAAAAATTGGACCGAAAGTGCTGGCTGAGATTGTTGGAGGACTTCCGAAATTTTTCGATGAACATCTTTTAGTCGGAACAGAGACAAATGATGACGGTGCAGTGTATCAGATTTCAGATGAACTGGCACTGATTCAGACACTTGATTTTTTTCCTCCTGTGGTAGATGAACCTTCTCTTTTTGGAGAGATTGCGGCTGCAAATGCATTAAGTGATATTTATGCGATGGGCGGAATACCGAAAATTGCATTAAATATTGTGGCGTTTCCAAACTGCCTGGGTCAGGAAGTGTTAGGTGAAATTCTTCAAGGTGGTGCGAAGAAAGTGCAGGAAGCAGGGGCAGTGCTTGCCGGCGGACATTCCATTAACGATGAAGAGCCAAAATACGGTTTGAGTGTTACAGGCTTTGTCAACCCAAAGAAAATGTGGAAAAATTCAGGTGCAGAGCCAGGGGATGCTTTGATTCTTACCAAACCAATCGGAACAGGGCTGGTCAATACGGCTGCAAAAGCTGATATGGTATCAGAAACATCAAGAAAACTTGCAATTGGACAAATGAGATGTTTAAATTATTATGCATCAGAAATTTTAAAAGATTATGAAGTACATGGATGTACAGATGTGACAGGTTTTTCTCTTGCCGGACATGCACTTGAGATGGCGGAAGGGAGTCAGGTAACCATTAAAATTGATACCAAAAAAATTCCATTTTTACCGGATGTGGAAGAGTATGCCAAAATGGGTCTGGTACCAGAGGGAACGTATCGAAATAAAGAATTCTTAAGAGAAAAAATCAAATTAAATGATACAATAAAAGAAAGTTTTGAAGATTTGTTGTTTGACCCGCAGACTTCAGGGGGACTTTTAGTCAGCCTGAAAAAGAAAGATGCCAAAGAAGTTTTGAAAAGACTTCAGGAACAGGAACAGACACGTTACAGCAAAATTGTCGGTGAAGTAGAAGAAAAACAGGAAGCACATTTAATATTTTTGTAGAACAAATAACTTTCTTTGGTACAAAGTAAGCCGAATAAAGACTCAGAGAGTACACGCAGATAGTAAGGAGTAAGAGAAATGATTTATCTGGATAACAGTGCCACGACACTTAAAAAACCGGATTGCGTAAAAGAGGCGGTCTGGGATGCAATGGAGCAGATGGGAAACAGCGGAAGAGGCGGATATCAGACTGCATTATCGGCATCAAGAATGATTTATCAGGCAAGAATGGCAGTTTCCGAATTTTTTGACTTGAATCATCCATCCGGTGTGGCATTTACCTCCAATGCAACAGAAGCACTGAATACTGTTATTCAGGGATTATTTTCAAAGGGGGATCATGTGATTACCACTGTGCTGGAACATAATTCCGTCTTGCGTCCGCTTTATATGGAGCAGGAAAGAGGTGTGGAACTCAGCATAATCGGTGCAGATGAACAGGCAGATGTGTTATATGAGAAACTGGAATCTGCAATCAAGTGTAATACAAAGGCTGTGATTTGTACGCATGGCTCAAATGTAACAGGCAATCTGGTTGATATTAAGCGGATTGGAGCAGTTTGCAGGGCACATCAATTATTATTTATTGTGGATGCCTCTCAAAGCGCAGGCTGTATTCCAATTTCCATGAAAGAAAACCAGATTGATATTCTTTGTTTTACCGGACATAAAGGACTTATGGGACCACAGGGCACAGGAGGAATCTGTATTCGTCCACAGATTTCCATCCGGCCGTTAAAGAGTGGAGGAACAGGCGTCCTGTCGTTTTTAAAGGAACAGCCACAGGAATTGCCCGAGCATCTGGAAGCCGGAACATTAAACGGACATGGAATTGCAGGGCTTTTAGCGGCAATTGGATGGCTGAACCGAACCACGGTGGAAGCAGTTCAGAAAAAAGAAGAGAAACTGTTAAGGTTATTTTATGAAAATGCAAAAGAAATTCCGAAGATTCATTTTTATGGCAGACCTCCAGAAGAGGGGGTACCGCATTTACCTGTGCTTGCTTTAAATTTGGGAAATTTGGATTCTGCTTATGTCAGTGATATTCTCGCAGAAGAATATGAAATTTACACGAGAGCAGGAGCACATTGTGCACCTTTGATGCATCAGGCGTTGAAAACCGAAAAACAAGGCTGTGTGCGTTTTTCTTTTTCCTGGTTTAATACCGAAGAAGAAATTAAGACAGCGGTAAACGCCTTAAAAGAGCTGTCAAGAGGATAAGGCAGAAATATCCGGTAAAAGAAAGGATTTTATAAGTTATGAAAAAATACAGGTCACTGGCAGGAATGATATTAGGCTTCCTGCTACTTGCCTGGATGTCAAAGACGTGTTATGCAGAGATTGCCGATGTAACAGCATTTGAAAATCTGGAATGGAAAAAAGTGCATGAAGAAGCGTTGATTGCACCTCAAGGTGTTGTTCAGTCAATCTGTGCAACAAAAAATTATATTATCTGTATTGAAAATACGAACGATGCTCAGGATACACCTGACACCGTGTCTGCTTATTATAAGAATGACACGGATGAAGATGGAAATCCGGTTGAACAGTATTCGCTTGCATTAAGAAATACGGATAATAACTGGGAACATGGAAATGGAATGGCCTATAATCAGGCAAAAGAAGAGATTTATGTTGCCCCTTATACAAGCCAGAATCCGGAGAATCGGGGCTGTCTTTTTGTGATGGATGCCAATACACTGGCATATAAGGGAAAGATTAAAATCAGCGATGATTATAATATACTTGGAATTGGTTATCGAGAAGAAACGGATCAATATGTAATACAGACGAACGTAGAAGGTGGATACAGTTTTAAGATTTTAGATAATCAGTTTCAGATAGCAGAGGATCTTGGGAGATATGAGGGAACTTCTGTTGGAACGAATTTTCAGGATTTACAGTTAGTAGATGAATATATTCTAAATTTTCCATTGACCTTGAATATGGGAATTGGAGATTATTTAAACGTATATTCTCTTGAGACAAAAGAATTAGTAAGCTGTTCTAAATTGAATTTTCCGTTTGAAGGTGTTTCCAATGATGAGCCAGAGGGCTTATGTGAAACAGCAGAGGGAACATATATTGCAGTCGTAGATGAAGATAGAACAGATGGCAGGCGGATGTTCTGTTTTTATGAAACGCAAGTGCCCTGCAAAGAAGATGCAGTTTCGGCAGAAGAAAAGATAGATACAAACGAAAATGATGTAAGTGAATTAAACCGACAGACAGAAACAGATACACTGGAAGAACGGACAGATTCAGAAAAAAATACAGATTTAGAAGAAAATACCGATTCAGAAGAAATACCGACGTCATCAGAAGATTATAAAAAAGAAGCATCAAAGTCTTTAAAAAAACAAAGCGCAAAAAATACACCAAAGGAAGTTTCATTTGCGGAAAAAATGAGCATTGGTTTTTCTGGGATGATTACTCAGGCTCAAGAGTTATCAAAAAAACTGCCTTCTGTAGTGGAATTTGCGAAAGAAGCGGGAAATCTGGCAGGGACTTTCATAGAAACTTTATTAACAAAAATAAAAACATTGTGGAAGTCAGGTTCAACAATTCTGGCACAGAATCAGAGAGAAGTATTTTTATTTCTTGCAATAGGATTTACAATTATGAGCATTATGGGACTCTGGGTCTGTATTGTCCGGCTGATTCGAATTCGAAAGCAGAAAAAAGCAAGAGCGGAATTAGAACGGCTTAGAAAAGCATGGAAAGAAGAAGCAGAACAGTGGCTTCAGGCAGAAAGAAAGCGTCTTTGATGAAAGAAAGACGCTTTTAGCATTTAACCAAATCAAGGAAGTCCCCTGCTTCAATTGCAAAAAGCAATAAGCAGGGGACTCCTTGTAGTCAGAGGGGGGGTAAGCCCTTCTGATAAGCTGCGCAGCAGCTATTTGGTTATGAGCAAGTAGCGAAAGCGGATTGCGAATATCCGCTTAACAATTTAAAAAGCGGATCCCACGTCTTGCTGCAATCGCCATGTTTTCTTCGATCGACATGGTGGTTGCGGTTCCGGTCATCGGATCCTGAAATACACGTCCGAGGTATTTGGCACGTTTGTGCTCGGATAATTTTGTGACATCGT
>ENA-OPYX01000083-OPYX01000083.1-human-gut-metagenome-genome-assembly--contig:-NODE-83-length-48861-cov-5.158431_pt1 | contig 48861 bp, 42 predicted proteins | sample MGYA00242639_ERZ504486 | MGnify/ENA primary metagenome ERZ504486 (study PRJEB26092, sample SAMD00036296) | human gut metagenome | host: Homo sapiens | study: EMG produced TPA metagenomics assembly of... | reverse complement strand
AATTGAGTGTATGGAATGTATTGATGTTGACATGGATGGGTGGAATAAAATCGAAAAATGTAACGAGTGTATTTTTGATCATAAGTGTGTAAAGCTAAAGGAGAAAAAAGAATGAATTGGCAGTCTTGTTTTGAAAAGTATAAATATAAATCGTTGATATCAGAAGATAAAAATGAAAATGAAAAGATATTAATGGAAATGTTTTATGAAGATGGTAAGAAACCAGATGAATTACAACAGGTGTATTTAAGCGAAAAGGAAGATGAATTATTTATAATACTACAGATGGAACCAGATATGGATGCAAAAAAGTTATCCGATAAATGGGATGCTAAATATAGCTTTATTAATTTTGGTGAAGATTACGGAACCGATCACGCATGGATAGAAAAAATAAAATATAACATCACACAAATCATATTACACAGAGAAAAACTACAAAATAAGGATTTGGAAAAATCAGTTGATATTTCCAGAAAAATATTTTTAAAGTGTGATGAAAATGGTGAATTAGAAGAAAATGAGAAGGTTCGTTTACCTTTTTATATGATGAGTTTGAGACAATGGAAATTAAATTGGACCAGGATGATGAGTTAATGAAAATATTGCCGGATAAAAAAACGCTATCTTTTTTATATGAAAAGCGTAAAAAGATCGATGGACGTAGTGTGAAAACGAAAGAGGAGCGGCTAAGTTATACAGACGAAGAATTAGAACTTGTGAAAGGATGGATGATGTCAGAATGAATATTAAAAAAAGTAAAAATTAATCAATTTTCGTGGGTTCAGCGAAGAAAAAATATTCGAGTTTGAAGGAAAACCATTTGTTATGCTGACAGCTCCAAATGGTAAGGGCAAAACATCAGTTATTGATGCGATTGAGTGGTGCATGACAGGTGACATAAAAAGACTGCATGAAGGATACAATGACCGCAATACAAATGTAACAGAGAGAAAACAGAACGCAGGAGCAATTTTAAAAAATAAGAATCATCCTGATGAAAAAACAATAGTAGAAATGTTGATTACTGCGGAAAATGAAGAGTATACCATTCATCGTGAGCAGGACAAGGATACGTTAGATGATACAGGCGAAATAAAGATAAATGATTTTACAGGGGAGCAGGCGGAAGAAGAACTGAGAAAATTGATAGATGTTAAGAATTTTTATAAGTATCATTTCTGTGATATGCAGAAAACATATCGTTTTTTAAGTAAGAACAGAGGAAATATAGATGCTGAGTTTTCGGATTTTGCTTCAGACTATACAGACGTGCAGAATGTGGTAGATAATCTTAATATATTTGAACAGGATCTTGGTTTCCGTATTGAAGAAAAAGAAGGCGAGAAACAAAGAACGGAAGAATCGGTTCAAAGACTGAGAGACAAACTGAAAGACTTTGAAAATGTTCCAGAGATCCTGCCATACGAAAAGGAAAAATTATTTGAAAATGAAAATACGGATATTGTAAAAATGACAACAGAGCAGCTGCAGGAACGACTAAGAAATTTGTATGCATGCGGATATCAAAGAGGAGTGCATTTGCTTGAGTGGAAAATTGCAGGGATGAATGCAGAAAAGCAAAAAAATGAACTTGAGAAATTAAAAAGTGAATTTACGATACATGAAAAAGAAATCAGACAGGCTGCAGAGAAGAAAGTATATCAGGATGACGTTTTAAAAAAAGCCGAAGCTGATTTCGAAAAATACCAGAAGAAAGAATTAACAGTGGTGAATTTAGAAGGAAATCGCCAGATGTTATTTCAGATAGAGAATAAAAAATTTAATAAAGAGTTTTGGGAGGAAACAGAAGAAAACTTAAAAGAATTAAAGAAAACGAAAGAGAAAATAAATAATGAGATTCAGATCCTGAGCAGGGGAGATGAAATATTAGACATTCTTACAACGCTTACCACAAAAAAAGCTGGATTGATCAATTATCGTTTGAAAATGAAACAGAAAAATCCGGAAGAAATTGTGTTGTGTCCAGTATGTGGGTCTGAAAAATTTGATCAAATTGCAGAAGATGATATTACAAAACAGGCACAGAGCTATCAGATAGAACATAGAGATTTAATTGAAACAAAAAAGAAAGAGTTAGATGGTATAAAAAAACAGGAAAATGATATTTGGGAAAAACGATTGAAAACAGCAAATATGGCACTGGAAGAAGCAAGAGATAAGGCTAAGAAAGAGCTTGATTTGGTGACAAATTTGTATAATGCTTCAAAAGAATATTTCACGGTTTTAGATAAGCTGCAGAAGGAAGCTGCTGAAAAATTTGCATTGGAAAATATGTTATTACAAGAAAATATTGTTGCTGCTATTGCATTTGATGAAAGTAAAATTTTAAGCTCTGACGAAAAAATTGCAATAGAGACAGAAATCAACCGGATATCTGTGATGGTAAATGAAACGATTCAGGGAATGACTGATGAAAGCCGGTTGAATAGTTTTAAAACAAAATCTGTATATGCGCCAGATGGAATTACATATAATGAGGAACTTTTGAATAAAAAAATCAGTTCTGTAAAAAGTTTCCTTGATAATATGGAATATACGAAAAACAGTAATGATCAGAAAGCTTTGGATGAAAAGAAGAAGGCAATTCAAGAAGAAATTGATAATTATAAAGACCTTCAGAAAAATGTTAAAAAACGTAGACAAAATATCGTTGAACAAATGGATAAGATGAAGCAGGAAGAATTTGAGCAGGTTGGAACCTATTTATACAAATTATTTTGTAAACTCTCACGAGATGTACAGATTGAAAAGATTCAGATGCAGAGAGCAAAGGGCGAAAAAATGGCTATACTTGATGAAAGTAATAAACCGTTGATCAACATGTTTAGTGATGGACAACTGAGTGTGTTTATGCTCTCATATTTTTTCGGAAATATTTTCAGATTGCAGGGGAGTGAGAAATTTCCAGTTTATTTTATTGATGATATTACAAGTTGTATGGATGATATCAATATGCTTGCTTTCTTAGATCTTATTAAATATCAGCTGATGAGATCTGATAGACCAATGCATCAGATTTTTTTTGTAACATGTAATGAAAAAATCCAGAATTTGATTGAATATAAAATGGAAAATTGTGGGATAGTATATAAAAGAATTGGAATAGAGGAGTTTGCCGGATAAACATAATTTCTTCCCCAGCCCCCTTGACAACCCCACCCCCTCAAGCGTATACTTGCAAAGTAATCTAAAATTTTGAAGAAAGAGAGGTAAAAGTAATGATTAGATTAACAAATGTTACAATCAACGAACTGCATAATCATCATACAATTACCTCGGTTAATTCTGTTACGCTGGCATAAATTCATGCAAAAGTAAATAGAATGTTTTTTGACATACTTCCCGTGGTGAGATATGACACCGCGGGATTTTTTTGTGCTAAGGGGACTGCTTGTGAAGCGTGCAGGCGGCTGTCAGAGTGGTGCGTCACGGTACAAAAATATGTCAGAGACCGGGGAGTGTAAGAGGGGAAAGTAAGGAGGAATCACAAGAATTTATGAAAAAGTTACATACATATATCGGACATTACTGGTATGGGTATTTGTTCGCAATATGTTCCATGATTATAGCGACCGGACTGGATATGGTTTATCCACAGATCACACAGCGGATCGTGGATGAGGTCATTATCGGCGGGAAAATGGAAATGCTCACTGGGCTTTTGGTGGGAATCGTTGCGGTTGGGATCGGACGCTGTATCTTTGGATACTGCAAAGAGTTTTCGTTTGACGTCTTAAGTTCTAAGATCGGCGCACAGATCCGTAAGGATCTGTTCCGGCACATTCAGACATTGTCGATGAATTATTTTGACAATACGAACACCGGAGAACTGATGGCGAGAGTCAAGGATGATGTCGACAAGATCTGGAATGCGATGGGATATGTCGGCATGCTGACGATCGAGGTCGTCATCCATGTGAGCATGGTGCTCTACTGTATGTTCCATCTGAACTGGAAACTGGCGCTGATACCGCTTGTGACGATGATTTCCTGCGGTGCGATCGCAATCATCATGGAGCGGAAACTGGATAAAATTTATGAGGACATCAGTGAGGAAAATGCAGTGCTGACCACGGTTGCGGAGGAAAATCTTGCAGGTGTGCGTACCGTAAAGGCATTTGCCAGGGAGAAATTTGAAATTGAGAAGTTCCTGTCACACAATAAACGTTATTATGACTTGAATATCAGTCAGTCTAAAGTATTAGTGAAATACTATCCGTATTTCCAGTTTGTGGGAAAAGCACTGCCGGTTGCAATGACGATCCTGGGTGGTATTTCCGTGATGCATGGAAATATGACACTTGGAGCACTTGTTGCATTTGTAGAGTACAGCAGAAACTGCACCTGGCCGATGGAGATGCTCGGCTGGCTGACGAATGATTTGTCCTCTGCCGTTGCTTCTTATAAGAAGATCAAGAAGATTTACGGGGAGACGGCGATGATCAAAGATGAGGAACAGCCTGTCGTGTTAGAACAGGTGAAAGGGGACATTTCTTTCGAACATGTTTCATTTTCCATTGAGGGAAAAAATATCCTTTCTGATATTAACTTTACGGTTCCGGCAGGAAAAACCATCGGAATCATGGGTGCGACCGGTTCAGGAAAATCCTCAATCGTCAATCTGCTGCAGCGTTTTTATGATGTGTCGGACGGCGCTGTAAAAGTGGATGGCACGGATGTGCGGAAACTTTCTTTAAAACAGCTTCGCAGCAGTATTTCTGTTGTATTGCAGGATGTATTTCTGTTTTCCGACACGATCGAGGAAAATATCAAGATGGGGCAGCGAAAGGTAATGCCGTTCCATGAGATCCGCAGAGCGGCAGACTGTGCACAGGCAAAGGATTTCATTGAAAAAATGGATGAACAGTATGCGACCGTCATCGGTGAGCGCGGTGTCGGACTTTCCGGCGGACAAAAGCAGCGTATCAGTATTGCGCGTGCCATTGCAAAAAAGGCGCCGATTCTGATTTTAGACGATTCCACGTCCGCGCTTGATATGGAGACGGAACATGAGATCCAGAAAACATTAAATGAATTAAAAGATACAACGAAAGTGATCATTGCGCACCGTATTTCTGCGGTCTGTCATGCAGATGAGATCATCTATCTGAAAGACGGAGGGATTGCGGAGCGCGGAACGCATCAGGAACTGCTTGCAAAGCGCGGACTTTATTATGAAACTTACATGGCGCAGTATGGCACGTTCTTAGGAGGGGAGGCGATGTAATGGCAGTCAATTCGTATCGTGAAGACGAATTTATGGAAAATACCGACAAGAAAAAAATCATGCGGCGGCTGTTTTCCTATCTGCTTGCGTATAAAGGCACGATTATTGCCGTGTTAGTATGTATGGGAATTACGGTGGCGATCTCACTGGTAAACCCGCTCTTGATCGAGGAAGCAATCGATCACTATATTGCACAGTCCGATCTGCATGGGCTGATTGGGCTTGGAATTTTTGCACTCGTGTTAAACCTGATCTTTATTGTGATGGTAAAACTCAGAATGTATGCAATGGCGGTGATCTCCAACAAAATTTTGCTTCAGATCCGCCAGGATCTCTATGAGCACATCCAGACGCTGTCGTTTTCATTTTTTGACAGCAGACCGACCGGAAAAATCCTTGCGCGTATCATCGGGGATGTCAATTCTTTAAAAGATGTGCTGGTCAATGTGGTCACGACGATGGTGCCGGAATTTGTGACGGTAGTCGGGGTTGTCGTGATCATGCTGGTAAAAGACTGGCGGCTTGCGCTTGCATCACTCTCTACGATCCCGCTTATGATCGCGGGGATCTGGTTTGTACAGACGGCATCCCACAAACGCTGGCAGATATTCCGGAAAAAGGCATCAAACTTAAATGCTTATGTGCATGAGGATATTGCCGGAATGAATGTGGTTCAGAGTTTTGCGGCAGAAGATGAGACGCAGGAGATTTTTGAAGGACTGACGGACGAACACCAGAAATCATTCGTGGATGCGGTGACTTATGCCGACATGTTTGGCCCGGTCATCGATTTCTGTTGGGGAATCGGTGCGATGATGCTTTATTTGGTCGGCATCCGTTTTCTGGGATTTGAAAAAGTATCGGTCGGACTTCTGGTTGCATTCGGAACTTATATCAATATGTTCTGGAACCCGATCATGAACTTGAGCAATTTTTATAACAATCTTGTCACAAATCTTACGGCGGCAGAGCGTATTTTTGATATCTTAGATACCGACGCTGACATTGTGGACGCAAAGGATGTGACAGAGCTGCCGGATATAGAGGGAAGTGTTGAATTTTCACATGTAAGTTTTACTTATGATAAGGGAACACCGGCGGAGACAAAGGTACTCTCTGATGTCAGTTTTTCTGTAAAACCGGGTGAGACGATCGCACTGGTAGGACCGACCGGAGCAGGAAAAACAACGATCGTTAATCTGATCAGCCGTTTTTATGACATTGAAGAGGGAAAAATTTTGGTGGACGGCTACGATCTGACGAAGGTTTCCATCGAGAGTCTGAGACGTCAGATGGGTGTCATGACGCAGGATAATTTTATCTTTCATGGAACAGTCCGTGACAACATTTTATATGGGAAATTAGATGCGACAGATGAAGAAATGATCGCGGCTGCAAAGGCAGTCAATGCGCATGATTTCATTATGAAAATGGAAAAAGGTTATGACACGGAATTAAAAGAACATGGGGCAGGACTTTCCATCGGACAAAGACAGCTCATCGCATTTGCGAGAACGATGATTTCCGTGCCGAAAATCCTCATTTTAGATGAGGCAACATCCAGCATTGATACACATACAGAACTTTTAGTGCAGCAGGGAATCGAGGCATTGCTTTCCGGCAGAACCAGTTTTGTGATCGCACACAGACTCTCCACGATTCAGAATGCGGACCGCATTTTTGTGATCGACAAGGGCGGTATTTTAGAACAAGGAAGTCCGGCAGAGCTGATGGAGAAAAAGGGCGCTTATTATAAACTTTATATGGCGCAGTTTGCAGGTCTGCAGGAGTAAAAAAATATTTGCTGCTCACACAGTACGTGTGAACGGCAGCAAAAACGAAACAGAAAATTTCTACAGGAGGATGCGATGTTTTTAACCACACTTTGTTATATCGAAAAAGATGACTGTTACCTGATGCTGCACCGGGTAAAAAAGGAAAACGACCTGAACCATGACAAGTGGATCGGCGTCGGCGGCAAGTTTGAGGCGGAGGAAATGCCGGAGGAATGTATGATGCGTGAGGTAAAGGAAGAGACAGGTCTCACCCTGACATCCTACCGCGCGCGGGGCGTCATTACCTTTATTTCCAACGAGTGGGGCACCGAATATATGCATTTATTTACGGCAGACCAGTTTACCGGGGAGATAACCGACTGCGACGAGGGAGAACTTGTCTGGGTTCCGAAAAAGGAGATCAAAGACCTGAAACTGTGGGAAGGTGACAAAATATTCCTGCGGCTTTTGGATGAGTGTGAGGAATATTTTTCGCTGAAGCTGGTATACGAAGGCGATACGCTGGTCGATAAAAAACTTATCATTGCCGGGAAAGAACAGAAAGCAGAGTGACAGGCCGGTAACAAAGGAGAGAAACATGATAACAAAAACTTACCCGGTCGGCACCCTGCCTGCTTATAAATATGTAGTAGTTTTATCTGAACATCAGGGCAAAATTTTGTTGAGCAGACACAAAAAACGCACCACATGGGAGACACAGGGCGGAAAGATTGAACCGGGAGAGACACCGCTTATGGCGGCAAAGCGTGAACTTTACGAGGAGTCCGGGGCAGTGGATTTTAAGATAGAGCCGTTGTGCGACTATTGGGCGGGAGAGGTGCAGACCAAAGAAGAAGGAAATGGACGTGTCTTTCTTGCAAAGGTAAAAAAGCTGTCAGCCATGCCGGAAAGTGAGATGGCAGAGGTACGCACCTTTGACGAACTGCCGGAAAAACTGACTTATCCGGCGATCACACCGACACTGTTTGAGCGGAAAAAACAGGGCATCGGGAAACGTCTGCTTTACGGCACTGGAAATCCTGCAAAATTAAGTCTGATGCGGAAAAATTTAGAACAGCTGCAGATAGAGATCGTTGGGTTATCGGATATTGATGTGGCAGTACCACAGGCAGACGAGGATGGCGATTCGCCGCTGGAAAATGCAAGGAAGAAGGCAAAGTGTTATTACGAGGCTTTTCAGATTCCGGTGTTTTCCTGTGACACAGGTCTGTATTTTGAAAATGTCCCGGAAGATAAACAGCCGGGCGTTCATGTCAGGAGGGTGAATGGAAAAAATCTGTCAGACGCGGAAATGCTTGCATATTACAGCGGACTTGCTGCAGAGTATGGTGGTCTGCATGCATACTACCGCAATGCCATCTGTCTTATCATGGATGAGGAACATATTTATGAGTCGATGGATGAAACGTTCTCGAGCGAACCATTTCTGATCACGTCGGTCCCGCACCCGGATGGAATCCGCAGGGAGGGATTTCCACTTGACTGCCTGTCGGTGGATCTTACAACCGGAAAGTACTATTATGACCTCGATCCGGCAGAACTTGGAAAGGTTGCCGCAGAAGACGGAAGTCGGCGGTTTTTTGAAAAAATAACTGGTATTTTCCCACACAATATGTTATAATCCTAAAATGACTGTGATAGTCGTAGTACGCCCTTTTTTCCGAAAGACAGGCGAAACCCTTGAAAAACGGGGGTGCTCGACAGGAACATAGAATGAAATGAACGGAAAAAAGTACATCAAGTATTCATATAAAGTTTGAAGGAGGAAATGAGTAATAATGAGTGTACAGGTGGAAAATTTAGAAAAGAACATGGCAAAACTTACGATCGAAGTTGCAGCTGAGAAGGTAGAGGATGCAATCCAGGCTGCATATATGAAAGAGAAAGGAAAGATCAGCGTTCCAGGTTTCCGTAAAGGTAAAGTGCCGAGAAAGATGATCGAGAAAATGTACGGAGCAGGCGTATTCTATGAGGATGCTGCAAATACCCTGATCCAGGAGAACTACGCACAGGCAGTAGAAGAGAGCGGTGTGGACGTCGTTTCAAGACCGACTATCGAAGTGGTACAGATCGAAGCTGGCAAACCTTTCATCTTCACAGCAGAAGTTGCTGTAAGACCGGAAGTAAAACTTGGTAAATACAAAGGCGTACAGGTAACAAAGATCGATACAACAGTATCTGATGAGGAAGTTGCAGCAGAGCTTGAAAAAGAGAGACAGAAGAACTCCAGAACTGTTACTGTAACAGACAGACCGATTGCTGAGGGAGATACAGCAGTGATCGATTTCGAAGGATTCGTTGATGGTGTTGCATTTGAGGGCGGCAAAGGAGAGAATCATCCGCTTGAGATCGGTTCCCACTCTTTCATCGATACATTCGAAGATCAGTTAGTAGGAAAGAATGCCGGAGATGAAGTAGACGTAAACGTTACATTCCCGGAGAAATATCAGGCAGCAGATTTAGCAGGAAAACCTGCATTATTCAAAGTTAAGATCCACGAAGTAAAAGCAAAAGAACTTCCAGAGTTAAACGATGAGTTCGCACAGGATGTATCTGAGTTCAATACTTTAGAAGAGTACAAAGAGGACTTAAAGAAACACTTAGAGGTTCAGAAAGAGGACGAAGCAAAACGCACAAAAGAGGATGAGGCAATCCAGAAGATCATTGACAAATCTACAATGGAGATTCCGGAAGCAATGATCAAAACCCAGTGCGAGAACATGGTAAATGAATTTGCTCAGAGACTTGCTCAGAGCGGACTTTCCATGGAGCAGTATATGCAGTTTTCCGGTCTTACATTAGACAAATTAGAAGAGCAGGTTCGTCCGGAAGCTGAGACACGTATTAAGAGCAGTCTTGTATTAGAGCAGATCGCAAAAGACGAGAACATCGAAGTAAGCGAGGAAGAGATCGACGCTGAGATCGAGAAAATGGCAAAAGCTTATGGCATGGAAGCAGACAAGCTCAAAGAATACATGGGCGACGCTGAGAAAGAATCCATGAAGAGAGATATTTCCGTAACAAAAGCAGTTGACCTTGTTATGGAAAACGTAAAAGAGAGAGCAAAGGCTAAGACAAAGAAAGATAAAGAAGTGGACGCTGAAGAGAACGCAGAAGAATAAGAGAAGCTTCGTCGAAAGCGGACAACATACAACAGACTGGCTCATTCGGGCCGGTCTGTTTAAGCATATAAGCAATAATTAAATTTTTATAAACAAAATGGATTGGAGGAAAACAAAATGAGTTTAGTACCTTACGTCATTGAGCAGACCAGCAGGGGAGAGCGTAATTATGATATTTACTCCCGTTTATTAAAAGACAGAATCATTTTCCTCGGAGAAGAAGTGAATGAGACAACAGCAAGTCTTACCGTAGCACAGTTACTTTTCTTAGAGTCAGAAGATCCTGGAAAAGATATCCAGTTATATATCAATTCCCCGGGTGGAATGGTAACAGCAGGACTTGCAATTTATGATACAATGCAGTACATCAAATGTGATGTATCCACGATCTGTATCGGACTTGCAGCAAGTATGGGAGCATTTTTACTTTCCGGCGGTACCAAAGGAAAGAGACTTGCGCTTCCGAACGCAGAGATCATGATCCATCAGCCGTCCGGCGGAGCAAAAGGTCAGGCGACAGAGATCCAGATTGCAGCAGAGAATATCTTAAAGACGAAAAAACGTTTGAATGAGATCCTTGCTGCAAATACTGGAAAACCATATGATGTGATCGCAGCAGATACAGAGCGTGATTATTATATGTCTGCGGAAGAAGCAAAGGCATATGGTCTGATTGATGATGTCATCACAAATCGATAGAATACGGAGAAACAGCAATTATGGCAGGAAGAAATGACGATAAATTCCGTTGTTCCTTTTGCGGGAAGACGCAGGATCAGGTTCGCAAGCTGATTGCAGGACCAAACGGTGCATATATCTGTGACGAGTGCGTGGATATCTGTGCTGAAATTATCGATGAAGAATTAGAAAATGATGAGGCAGCAGGTGAAGTGGCAGAGCCGGAAGAGCAGATTAATCTGTTAAAGCCGGAAGAGTTAAAGGCATTTTTGGATGATTATGTCATTGGACAGGATCAGGCAAAAAAAGTGCTGTCTGTGGCTGTCTATAACCATTATAAAAGAATCATGGCCGGAGATGACCTCGGTGTAGAGCTTCAGAAGAGCAACATTCTGATGTTAGGACCGACCGGTTCCGGAAAAACACTGTTGGCACAGACATTAGCGAGAGTCTTAAACGTTCCATTTGCAATCGCAGATGCGACCACACTGACGGAGGCAGGATATGTTGGAGAGGATGTTGAAAATATCCTTTTAAAGATCATCCAGGCGGCTGATTATAACATTGAACGTGCACAGCGCGGAATTATCTATATCGACGAGATCGACAAGATCTCCAAAAAATCTGAAAATGTATCCATCACCAGAGATGTATCCGGTGAGGGTGTACAGCAGGCATTATTAAAAATCTTAGAGGGAACTGTTGCGTCTGTTCCGCCACAGGGTGGAAGAAAGCATCCGCAGCAGGAGTTGATCCAGATCGACACGACCAACATCTTATTTATCTGCGGCGGTGCGTTTGACGGACTTGAGAAGATCATTGAGACCAGAATGGATCAGAAGACGATCGGATTTAATGCAGATATCCGTGACAAGAGAGATTACAATATCGGTGATGTGTTAAAACATGCACTTCCACAGGATTTTGTAAAGTTCGGGTTGATCCCTGAGTTTATCGGACGTGTGCCGGTAACGGTATCTTTGGATATGCTTGACAGGGACGCATTGATCCGCATTTTACAGGAGCCGAAAAATGCGCTGACCAAACAGTATCAGAAGCTGTTTGAGTTAGACGGTGTAGCGCTTGACTTTGACAAAGAAGCACTTGAGGCGATTGCAGATAAAGCGTTAGAGCGCAAGACAGGAGCGCGTGGACTTCGTGCGATCATGGAGGCTGTTACATTAGATCTGATGTACCACATTCCATCGGATGAATCCATTACACAGTGCCAGATCACAAAAGAGATGGTGGATGAACAGCTTGCGATCGAAGAACGTGAACTTGAAAAGATAGAGGAAAAACAGGTTGGATAATAAAGCGATGAAAATGCCTGCGGTGGCACTTCGCGGAATGGTCATCCTTCCGGGGATGATCGCACATTTTGATGTGAGCCGTGAAAAGTCGATTCATGCAGTAGAACAGAGTATGATGGATGAACAGAAGATCTTCCTTGTTGCACAGCGTGATGTGGAGCAGGAAGAGCCTGGCATCGAAGATTTATATCATATCGGTATTATTGCAGAGGTCAGGCAGGTCATAAAATTACAAAACAACATCGTCAGAGTTTTAGTGGAAGGAACAGAGCGGGCACAATTGTCCGCTTTTGTTTCTCAGACGGACTTTTTAGAGGTGGAACTCACGCGGTGTGAAGAAATTGATGAGGGATTGTCGGACGAGGCAAAAACGGCTATGGTGCGCAGTGTACAGGACACATTTGAAAAATATGTAACTGTCAACCCGCGTGTCGGAGGTGAAATGCGCAGACAGGTCAGGGAAGAAAAGAATCTGCCGAAGATCATGGATCTGATCGCCAACAATCTTCCTTTTTATTATGAACAGAAGCAGGAAATATTAGAGGCAGTTTCACTGACGGAGCGCTATGAAGTTTTGATGGCGCTTCTTTTAAAAGAAATTGAGATCACTGCGATCAAAAATGAATTCCAGGCAAAAGTAAAGAAACGTGTGGATAAGAACCAGAAGGAATATATCCTGCGTGAACAGATGAAGCTGATCCGGGAAGAACTCGGCGAGGATAATGCGGAGTCAGATGCGGATGCCTATTTAGAACAGTTGAAAAAGTTAAAGGCAGACAAAGAAGTCAAAGAAAAGATCAGAAAAGAGATCTTACGCTTTAAAAATATCAGTGGAAGTTCTTCGGAGAGTGCAGTCAGTCGCGGTTATATCGAGACCATGTTAGAACTGCCGTGGAATAAGGCATCCAAAGATAACAAGGATCTGAAAAATGCAGAGCGCATTTTAAATGAAGATCATTACGGATTGGAAAAAGTAAAAGAGCGTATGTTAGAGTTCCTTGCTGTGCGCAATCTGACGAAAAAGGGCGAGAGCCCGATCGTATGTTTAGTCGGACCGCCTGGTACCGGAAAGACGAGCATTGCCCGTTCCGTGGCGCGTGCACTTGATAAAAAGTATGTTCGAATCAGTTTAGGCGGCGTCCGTGACGAGGCGGAGATCCGTGGACACCGGAAAACTTATGTCGGTGCGATGCCGGGACGTATTGTCAATGGTCTGCGCAGTGCCGGCGTGAAAAACCCACTGATGCTGCTTGATGAGATCGATAAAATGAGCAGCGATTATAAGGGCGACACTGCATCTGCCATGCTTGAGGTGCTCGACGCAGAGCAGAACTGTAAGTTCCGCGACCACTATATCGAGGTTCCGATTGATCTGTCAGAGGTACTGTTTATTGCGACAGCAAACTCTGTTCAGGATATTCCACGTCCGCTGCTCGACCGTATGGAACTGATCGAGGTGAGCAGTTATACGGAAAATGAGAAGTTCCATATTGCAAAAGAGCATTTGCTGCCGAAAGTAAAAGAGAAAAACGGTTTAAAGCCGGAACAGTTAAAGATCAGTGACCGTGCGCTGCAAAAGATCATTTCCGGTTATACAAGGGAAGCAGGTGTGCGTAATTTAGAGCGCAGGCTGTCTGAAATTGCAAGAAAATCTGCAAGGGAAGTATACGAATCCGAAGTCAAATGCGTAAAAGTTACAGGTCAGAATGTAGAAAAATATCTTGGAAAAGAGAGATATACGTTTGATCAGAAAAACGAGAACGATGAGGTCGGAATCGTGCGCGGTCTGGCATGGACGAGCGTCGGCGGTGATACGTTGGAGATCGAGGTCAACGTGATGCCGGGCAAAGGCGAAGTACAGCTTACCGGACAACTCGGAGATGTGATGAAAGAGTCCGCACAGGCAGGCTTAAGTTATATCCGTTCGGTAGGGGAAGAATATCATATTCCAAAGAAGTTTTTTCAGGAAAATGACATTCATATCCATATCCCGGAGGGGGCAGTGCCAAAAGACGGACCGTCCGCAGGTATCACGATGGCGACGGCAATGCTTTCTGCGATCACACAGACTCCGGTCCGTGCGGATGTCGCAATGACAGGAGAGATCACACTGCGCGGCAGAGTTCTCCCGATTGGTGGCTTAAAAGAAAAGATCCTTGCAGCGAAGAATGCCGGAATCAAAACGATCTGCATTCCGAAGAAAAACGAGAAGGATGTGGAGGAAATTTCCTCAGAAATCAAAAAGGTCTTGAACTTGTATTTGTAGGAAAAAATGCAGGAAGTGCTGGAAAGTGGCATTTGTAAAAGGAGAAAACATGGTAATAAAAAATGTAAACCTGGAAATTGTCTGCGGTGTGACCAGCAAGGTGCCGGATACCGCATATGCGGAGGTGGCTTTTGCAGGAAAATCAAACGTTGGAAAATCATCTCTGATCAATGCGCTGATGAACCGCAAAGCACTGGCGCGTACTTCCGCACAGCCTGGAAAAACGCAGACCATCAACTTTTACAATATCAACGATGCCATGTACCTTGTCGATCTTCCGGGATACGGCTATGCAAAGGCATCCGAGGAAGTGAAGGCAAAGTGGGGAAAAATGATCGAGAATTACCTTCACACTTCAAAGCAGTTAAAGGCAGTCTTTCTTTTGATCGATATCCGCCACGATCCGTCTGCAAACGACAGAATGATGTATGAGTGGATGGTGTATCAGGGATTTGCACCGATCATTATTGCGACCAAACTCGATAAGATCAAACGAAGCCAGATCCAGAAAAATGTCAAAGCGATCCGCGAGGGCTTAAATGTACAGCCGGGAACCACGATCATTCCGTTTTCTGCAGAGACGAAGCAGGGGCGTGACGAGATCTGGAAGCTGATCGATTCTTTCGTGCTGCCGCAGGAAGAAAAATAGCCTGTTTAAAAATATGTCAGAATATGGTATGCTGAAACTATAAAAATTTACAAAAAGCAGAAAATCTTAACAGGAAGCAAACTCTTATCAGATTGCGCCTGTATGAGGTTCATGCTAAAATAATCACTATGACGAAGAGTCAGTATCGGAGGATAGCCATGAAAAAGAAAAAAATCGTAATAGCACTTGGTCATGAAGCACTTGGTACCACGTTACCGGAGCAGAAAGAGGCAACAAAACGCACTGCAAAAGCGGTTGCTGACTTTATCCGCGATGATTATCAGGTAGTCATTACACACAGTAACGGGCCACAGGTTGGTATGATCCATACAGCAATGAATGAGTTCTGCAGATTATATCCGGAGTATACCGCTACGCCAATGTCTGTATGTTCTGCAATGAGTCAGGGATATATCGGTTACGATTTACAGAATGCTATCCGTGCCGAGCTGCTGAATAAGGGAATTTATAAGACAGTTTCCACAGTTCTGACACAGGTTGTTGTCGATCCATATGATGAGGCTTTTTACAAACCAGGTAAGGTGATCGGACGTGTGATGACAGAAGAAGAAGCTGAGGCAGAGGAGAAAAAAGGAAATCATGTCACAGCAGTAGAAGGAGGATTCCGCCGTATCGTTGCAGCACCGAAGCCAATGGATATCGTTGAAATCGATGCGATCCGTGCATTATCGGATGCAGATCAGGTTGTTGTTGCCTGCGGAGGTGGCGGTATTCCGGTACTTGCACAGGACAATAATTTAAAAGGTGCGAGTGCAGTCATTGAAAAAGACCTTGCAGCAGGAAAATTAGCAGAACTTTTAGATGCTGACATGTTAGTCATTTTAACAAGTGTGGACAATGTATGTCTGAATTACGGCACAGAGAATGAGAAACCTCTTTCGACCATGACTGTTGCAGAAGCAAAACAGTATATGGAAGAAGGTCAGTTCGGAGAGGATGACATGCTGCCAAAGATTCAGGCGGCCATTGATTTTATTGGAGATTCCGCAATCCGTTCCGTACTTATTACAAAGCTGAACAAAGACGGCACCTATGTGAGCGGTGGACCGGGTACGATGATCACGAAATAAACTGCCATTTTTATGGTAATAATAAGACTGAATCGATTGCCGAAAATAAATTTTTTTACGAGGAAAAAAGATGTTTAGAAAAACAAAAATTGTTTGTACTTTAGGACCTTCAACAGATAAGGAAGGTGTATTAAAACGCCTGATCGAAGAGGGAATGAACGTTGCCCGTTTTAATTTTTCCCATGGTGACCATGAGGAGCAGTTAGGACGCCTTCAGATGTTACAGAAACTTCGTAAGGAATTAAAGCGTCCAGTCGCAGCACTGCTTGACACAAAAGGACCGGAGATCCGCCTAAGAGATTTTACGGACGGAAAAGTCGAGCTTAAGGATGGACAGACTTTTACCCTGACAACCGATGAGATTATGGGAGATGCAAAACGTGTTTCCATTACTTATAAAAACCTGCCGGAGGATGTAAAACCGGGAGATCGCATTCTGATCGATGATGGTCTGATCGGAATGGAAGTAAAAGAAATCAAGGTGACATCTGGTGCAAAGGCAGATAAAGATGGCAATAAGCCAAAAGATATCATCTGCCAGGTGTTAAATGGCGGTGTGATCTCCAACAGAAAAGGCGTGAACGTTCCGAATGTAGAATTGTCCATGCCATATATCAGCGAAAAAGATTATGGTGATATCGTATTTGCGGTAGAGCATGATTATGATTTTATTGCTGCATCTTTTGTCCGTACCGCAGATGATGTGCTTGCAATCCGCAAGATCCTTGCAGAAAAAGGCGGCGAGGATATCAATATCATTGCAAAAATTGAAAATATGCAGGGTGTACAGAATATTGACGATATTATCCGTGTTTCCGATGGAATCATGGTAGCGCGTGGTGATATGGGTGTTGAGATCCCGTTAGAGGATGTACCGGTGATCCAGAAGATGATCATTAAAAAAGTATACGATGCAGGCAAGAAGGTTATCACAGCGACTCAGATGCTTGATTCCATGATGAAACATCCGCGTCCGACCAGAGCAGAGGCAACTGACGTTGCAAATGCAATCTACGACGGAACCAGTGCGATTATGCTCTCCGGAGAGACAGCTGCAGGTATGTATCCGATCGAGGCTTTAAAGACCATGGTGCGTATTGCAGTCCGTACGGAACAGGATATCAATTACTTACAGCGTTTTAAAATGCGCAAAACCATGAGCAACCCGGATGTGACCAATGCAATCTCCCATGCGACATGTACAATGGCGGGAGATTTGAATGCGGCAGCAATCATCACGGTAACAAAATCAGGACGTACCGCCCGCATGGTTTCCAAATATCGTCCAAACTGTCCGATTATCGGAGGATGTCTGACAGAAAAGATTTACCGTCAGCTTGCATTATCCTGGGGTGTGATCCCGCTTATGATCGAGGAAAAGACACAGGCAGAAGAACTGTTTGACTATGCAGTCGATGCAGCAGAAGCAGCAGGAATCATTTCCAAAGGAGATGTTGTTGTCTTAACCGCAGGAGTTCCTCTTGGTGTATCCGGTACGACCAACCTGATCAAGGTGCAGGTGGCAGGACATATCTTAGTGGAGGGACAAGGAATCGGAACACAGAAGATTTCTGCAAATCTCTGCGTTTGTCACAATGAAGAAGATCTTAAAAACTTTAAAGTCGGGGACATCATTGTTGCAAAAGATACCAGCAATGCCATGATGACACAGATGCGTGAGGCATCCGGACTCATCGTGGAAGCATCCGGTGAAAACTGCCACGCAGCAATCGCAGGATTAAGCCTTGATATTCCTGTCCTGATCGGTGCAAAACATGCGCTTGATGTCTTAAAATCCAGTGCATATGTAGAATTGGATTGTGAGAACGGACTTGTGACAGCAAATTAATTTGCAACAAATTTTGTTGACTGGAAATAGAAGATTAAAGTGAAAGAGAAAAGGATATGAAAGGCTCTAGAGAGGGTCTGCATATCCTTTTTTCCATATTCCGGTCCAGTATAGCAGATACAGGATTATGGCAGAGGTTCCATTACTGATTACAACGGAATACCAGACGGATGCCACTCCCATATGAAATACATTTGCGCATATCCAAAGAGACAACAGACGGAATAGCCATATCCGGGAAGCATCTACGAGCATTGTGATCAGTGTATGCCCACATCCCTGGAACAATCCCTGTGATACATTATAAAAAGCGTTTGTAAAGCACCAGAATGCAATAATGGATAAATAGTCTGCAGCCAGAGGGATGACTTTGGCATCTGTTGAAAAGAATGATACCATAGTCTGGGAAACAGGGCGTCTTGAAAAAAATGAATCCCAGAATAAGTAAAAATAAGGTACACATTTTTAATGAATAATGGAAGGTTTTCTTCGCCCGCTCTGTGTTTCCGGCTCCCATATTTTGTCCAACTATAGTAGAAACGGCGGAACCGACACCACTGGCTGGCATTGTGATAAGACTGTTGATTTTGTTGCCAATACCATAGGCGCTGGTTGCAATATAACCATAAACATTTACATTTCTGGTCATGATCAGCGTACCTAGCTGCATGGTGCTGCCGCCAATCGCAGTTGGCAGACCAATTTTGATAATGGCGCGTATCATTTTTTGGTCAAAGACAAAATTTTTAAAAGAAATCCGTATGAGCTGATTTGATTTTGTAAGAAGGATCAGTCCAATGAGAGCGCAGGGGATTTTTGCTATAAGCGTGGCAAATGCTGCGCCTCCGATTCCAAAGTGGAACACAATGAGGAAAAGAGGATCTAATATCAGATTGATCATGATACCAAGCAGATTGAGAAGCATGGGTTTTACAGTGTCCCCCTGCGCCTGTTTCACGGCTGTGAATAAATTGATCATGAACAGAAATGGCATATCAAGGACCACAATTCTTAAATAAGTAAGACCGTACTCATAGACCACTCCCCTGGCACCGAGCCAGGTGACTAATGCCGGGGATATCAGCCAGCACAGTAATGCACAGATGAGGGAGAAACCAAGGGATGTAATACAGATATGATTTGCCATTTTGTTTGCCTGTTCATCTTTTCTGGCACCAAGGTATTGCGATATAAGAATTGCACCTGCGGTTGTTATGCCGCTGCCAAAACTGTTAAGGATATTTTGAAATGGTGATACGAGCGTTATGGCAGACTGGTTTTCTGTTCCGATCCGTCCAAGCCAGAATGTGTCCGTAAGATTATACATCGACTGGATAAAACTATTGATCATGACCGGAACGGCGAGCATAAGGATTGCCTGGGACAGGTTTCCATTTAGAATCATATTTCGTTTATTTTCAGATATTTGTTTTGGCATAGGAGCTCCTTGTGGATTTATAAAATATGTTGACAGGTTGTATTCATATGGTTCATAATATGACAAAAAAACAGTATATTCCTTGAAAAAAATGATAAAAACACATAAAAGTACAGAAAAATGGAGAATTATATGTTTCAGGATATGTCAAAAGATTTTGATATTAAGAAGATCAGAAGAAGTAATACGATATCTGAAAGTAACTGCGAGCCACATGTACATCCATTTCATGAAATTTTTTATCTTTCCAGTGGAGAGTGCACCAGCTTTATTGATCACAATATCTATAAGTTTGGAAAAGGTGATCTTGTAATCGTTCCGGGTGGCTGTCTGCATAAGACAGTATATACCGGGAAAGGAATTCATGAAAGGATTGTTATCAGTTTCCGGCAGGAGATTACGGATTGGATCAAAGAACAGATCGGAGCGGAATATCTTAAGAACTGTATGGTTCCGGGGGTAATCAATATACCGGAAAAACGCAGAAACTATGTGGATTCCCTGCTGGATAAGTTAATGTTTGAAAATGATACGCCGGACATATTATCAACGGCATTTATAAAAGCAGGACTTGTTGAACTTTTGCTGTTTATCATAAGATGCAAGGAGTATGAGGACAATGTTATAAAAGAGATTGATGTTGATAACCGAAAAATCCAGGAAGTTGCAACATATATTTTTGAACATTATACGGAAAATATTTTACTGGAAGATGTGGCGGATAAATTTGACATGAATAAGTCATTTTTGTCTAAGAGATTTAAGACAGCGACGGGGTTCGGGTTTAAAGAATATATTATTAATCTCCGGATACAGAATGCATGCAGGCTGCTGCTGGAAACGAATAAATCTATCACAGATATTGCTTTTGAATGTGGATTTAATGACAGTAACTATTTTGGGGATTCGTTTCGAAAGATAAAAGGTATATCACCACGCAAATACAGAAAAAATGAAACATTTTAGTTTGGGATACAAAAGAAGCCTTCATAAAAAGAAGGCTTCTTTTGTCAGGTAAAGACAGGCAGGGAGGTTAGCCCATCGTTACTTCTACATTTACATCTTTCTTCTCAGCCGAGAATGGAATCGTAGTTCCCTCTACCGGCTGTCCATCCACGATCATGGAAAGCACACCTTTTTCCACATGATTTGGATTCTTTACGGTGATATGGTAGCTGACACCGCGGAAATCACGTTTGGCGGTAAAACCATCTAATTTGGATGGAATACAAGGATCAACAGTCAGACCATCATAATCCGGGCGGATACCAAGGATAAACTGGGAAACATTGAGGAAGGTCCATGCGGCGGTTCCTGTCAGCCAGCTGTTCTTTGCCTCACCGAAGTTCGGGGCGTCTTTTCCGGCAATCATCTGGGAGTATACATAAGGCTCTGTGCGGTGGATCTCGCTGATATCCTCAATGTATGCAGGACAGGTTCTTGTATATACCTGCCAGGCACGGTTGCCTCTGCCAATTACAGTCTCCGCGATAGAGATCCATGGGTTGTTGTGACAGAAGATACCTGCGTTTTCTTTGTATCCTGGTGGATAAGAAGAAATCTCACCAAGTTCCACATGATATCTGTGGTAAGGCGGCTGTAACAGTACGATACCGTATTTCGTGTCGAGATATTTTTCGACGGATTCCATTGCCTTTAAGCAGCAGCCTTCCTCTAAACCAATCTCAGCCATAACACAGAAGCCCTGTGGCTCAATAAAGATCTTGCCATCTTCGCATTCTTTTGAACCGATCTTATTTTTGTAATGATCGTAAGCACGCAGATACCATTTCGCCATCCCAGCCGGCATCCATAACGGTTTTTTCCATCTCTGCGATTGCTTTCTCTGCAAGTTCTGCTTCCTCCGTCATGCCCTGATGGCGGCAGATTGCTGCATAATCTTTTCCGTAGCGGACAAACATACCTGCGATAAATACGGATTCAGCATTCGGGCCTTCGGAAGGACCAAAAGTCTGGAAAGATTCACCCGGCTCAGTCGAGAAGCAGTTTAAGTTGAGGCAGTCGTTCCAGTCGGCACGTCCGATCAGCGGTAAATTGTGCGGTCCCAGATGTTCCATTGTATAATGGAAGGAACGGCGCAAATGCTCCATGAAAGTGGTTGCTTTGGAAGCATCGCTGTCATATGGTGTCATCTCGTCGAGAATTGAGTAATCGCCGGTCTCTTTGATATAAGCTGCAGTTCCGGCGATCAGCCATAACGGATCATCGTTAAAGCCGCTTCCGATGTCAGAGTTGCCTTTTTTGGTGAGCGGCTGATACTGATGATAAGCACTTCCGTCCTCGAACTGGGTAGCTGCGATATCTAAGATACGCTCTCTCGCACGGTCAGGGATCAGATGTACGAAACCGAGCAGATCCTGACAGGAATCACGGAATCCCATGCCACGGCCGATACCGGACTCAAAGTAAGATGCGGAACGGCTCATGTTAAAGGTAACCATACACTGATACTGGTGCCAGATGTTTACCATACGGTCTAATTTCTCCTCACTGGAAGAAATGGTAAAATGGGACAGCAGTTCGTTCCAGTAATCTTTTAATTTGACGAGTGCTGCGTCTGCTTTTTCTGCGGTATCAAAACGGGAGAGAAGTTCATCGGCACGTTTGCGGTTGATGACTCCATCCTCAGCACGTCCAACCCATTTTTCCTCTACCGGATTCTCAACATAACCAAGTACGAAAACGTAGGTCTTTGTCTCGCCCGGAGCAAGAGATACTTCAAGGTGGTGGGAACCGATCGGTGCCCAGCCGCTTGCAACAGAATTCTTTGAAGTTCCGTTTACAACAACTTCCGGAGCAGAGTTTTCACCGTAAGCGCCTAAGAACGAGTCACGGTCTGTATCAAAACCGGCGATCGGAGCGTTGACAGCGTAAACAGCGTAATGATTTCTGCGCTCTCTGTATTCGGTCTTATGATAAAGAGCAGAACCGTGGATCTCAACCTCACCGGTGGAGAAGTTACGCTGGAAGTTGGTCATATCGTCCATTGCGTTCCACAGGCAGAACTCTACATATGAGAAAACAGAAAAATTGCGGATTTCATTGCTCTCATTGGTAAGGGAGAGTTTTCCAACTTCACATGTCTCACCGACCGGAACAAAAGAGGTAAGCTCTGCGGTCAGTTTATTTTTGGTTCCTTTAAATACGGAATAACCCATACCGTGACGGCAGCTGTAAGCATCCAGTTCTGTTTTGGAAGGCATCCAGCCCGGATTCCAGATCGTGTCACCATCTTTAACATAGTAGTAATGTCCATTGGAATCGAGCGGTACATTATTATAACGGTATCTGGTCAGGCGGAGTAACTTTGCATCTTTGTAGAAACTGTAACCGCCGCAGGTGTTTGAGATCAGGGAAAAGAAGTTCTCGGAACCAAGGTAGTTGATCCATGGCAGTGGTGTTTTTGGAGATGTGATGACATATTCTTTGTTGGTGTCATCGAAATAACCGAATTTCATAATAAAATCCTCCATATACATAAATATTGATAAGTAACGATTTCGAAAACGATTAAGTTTTCATCCTTTAATAAAAAGTATATATTCAGAAAGAATAAAAATCAATACAAAACATTGAAAAACAGGCAAATATAGCAGATTAGACAAAAAAAATATACTTTTATGGATGAAAGCGACAATAGCTATTTTCTGATGAATAATTAAAATATTTTACGAAAACGTATAAGAATTAGATACAAAGTACTGAGATTACAGATAATTGGTCTAATATTTAATGTAAAAATGCACAAAAACTACTGCAAAAAAGTGTAAAAAGCGACGAATTGCCAAAAACCAGTTGCAATTTGCTTATGGATGACATATAGTAAAAGTACGAAAACGATTAAGAAATATTTCAGAAACAGGATTTCGTTTTCGAAGAGAAGCTGGAGGTTTCCATGGTATCATTAAAAACGATTGCAGAGAAATGTGGAGTATCTACTGCCACCGTAAGCAAGGCTTTAAATGACCAGAGAGATATCAGCGAAGAGACAAAGAGCCGTGTCAGAAAGACAGCAGAAGCACTTGGTTATTTTCCAAATGCGGCGGCGAGAGCACTAAAGACAAACCGTTCTTATAATATAGGAGTTCTCTTTGAAGAAGAGGCGGGAAGCGGTTTGACACATGAGTATTTTTCCGGAGTGCTGAATGGATTAAAAGTTCAGTCGGAGAAACAGGGATATGACATTACATTTATCAATACCTGTTTTGAAAATCGCAAGATGTCCTATTATGAACATTGCAGATACCGGAATTTTGAAGGAGTTGCGATCGTCTGTGCCGATTTCAATGACCCGGATGTCTTAGAACTGATGAATAGTGACCTGCCGGTCGTTACGATTGATTATGTACATCATAACTGTACGGCAGTCAGTTCCAACAATATTCAGGGTATGGAAGATCTTGTAAAATATATATACGGGCAGGGACATCGGAAAATTGCATATATTCATGGGCAGCAGGCTTCTTACGTTACGAAAGACCGGCTGGCAAGTTTCTACCGGACGGTGGATGAACTTGGTCTGAAGATTCCGGATGAATACATCCGGACAGCAGATTACTTAGAGACCAGGGAGGCAGCAAAACAGACAAAAGAGCTGCTCAATTTAGAAGATCCGCCAACCTGTATCATTTATCCGGATGACACCTCTTTAATAGGAGGAAGGAACGTCATCATAGAGATGGGACTTCGGATTCCGCGGGATATTTCGATTGCAGGATATGACGGAACGAGGATGTCGCAGTTGTTACATCCTCAGCTTACGACGATCAGACAGGACACAGAGCTGATCGGGAGTGAGGCAGCCAAGCGGCTGATTGGCTCCATTGAGAAACCGAGAACAACTCTCGTAGAGAGAGTCGTTATAGAAGGGATCTTAGTTGCAGGTAAATCTGTTGGACGCATTTAAATGTAGTTGCAGCTACATGCGGACAGCATTTTTGCAGAGATGTATGCGGAGAAGCGGCAGAAGATTCCGGACTATCTGCTTTCAAAGCAGCAAAACAACAAAAACAATGGTCAAAAGACCACATATTAAGGAGGAGGGTTTTCTATGAAGAAGAAAATCGTTAGCACATTATTATGTACAGCAATGCTTGTAACCATGATGGCAGGATGCGGCGGTAATAACGCAGCAAACACCAGCACAAACAGCGGAAACAGCAGCTCAGCAGATACGGGCAGCAGTGACGCAGCAACCACAGATGAGGCAGCACCGGCGACCGAAGCTGCAGCTTCAGATGCAAGTGCTTCAGATGAAGGAAAAGTACTTAACATCTACTGCTGGAACGAAGAGTTTAAGAGCCGTGTTACAGATCATTATCCGGGATATACTGAGGTGGATGCAACCACAGGTACGATCGGTGATGTAACTGTAAAATGGAACATTACACCAAACGATGACAATGCATATCAGAACAATCTGGATGCAACATTATTAAAACAGGCTGATGCATCAGCAGATGACAAGATCGATATCTTCTTAGTAGAAGCTGATTATGCATTGAAATATGTAGATACCGATTACACAATGGCAGTATCTGATCTTGGAATTACTGATTCAGATCTTTCCAAACAGTATCAGTACACCAAAGATGTTGTTACAGATTCTAACGGCGTATTAAAAGGTGTTTCATGGCAGGGCTGTCCTGGCGTATTATTCTATAACAGAGATGCAGCAAAAGCAGTATTAGGTTCTGATGATCCGGCAGAGGTTCAGAATTATGTGAAAGACTGGGATACATTTAATGATACAGCAAAGAAGATGAAAGATGCCGGCTACACCATCACATCTTCCGTAAATGATACATACCGTGTATATTCCAACAACGTTTCTTCCAAATGGGTTGTTGATGGCAAAATCAATATTGATGATAACATTATGAAATGGGTTGATGATTCCAAAGAACTTGTAGATGCAGGCGAGACAGGAACATACGAACTGTGGAGTGATGACTGGAAGAAAGGTTTCTATCCGGAAGGAAATGTATTCTGCTACTTTGGACCTGCATGGTTAGTAAACTTTTCAATGGCAGCAGATACCGAAGGCAGTATCGGTTACAACGGTGGCTGGGGCGCAACCGAAGGACCGCAGGGCTTCTTCTGGGGTGGTACATGGATCTGTGCAGCAAACGGAACTGATAACCAGAGCCTTGTAAAAGATATCATGCTTCAGATGACAACCAATGATGATGTTATGAAAGATATCATCGAGAAAGATGACGATTTCGTAAATAACCAGGATGTAATCGCTGAGATGGCTGACAGCTCTTATTCAAGCAAGATCTTAGGCGGACAGAATCCACTTGGTATTTACAGCGCAGGTGTTTCCAAACTTGATTTAAGCAACCTTTCTGCATACGATCAGGGATGTAACGAAGAGTTCCAGAACGCAATGAAGAACTACTTCGAGGGAACTGCTACAAAAGAAGAGGCATTAGATCTGTTCTACAAAGCAGTTGTAGAGAAATATCCGGAGTTAACATACTAAGCAGACGAATGGTATAAAAAATGATTTGATGCCGCGCCTGCCGGACCGTAAGGGAGGCGGGCGCGGCTCATTTTATATCCAAATTTGTGTAAAAACTGTAAGCGCAGAGCTGACAGCAGACTTACACAGGGTAAAGGTGAGGGATGCTGTGAGCTCTGTGGGCGAAAATTATGCACTCTGGAAAAGGAGGTCAGGTTGTTATGAAAAAAAGCAGTGGAAAGGTAGTAAGATACAATAAATGGGGATATATCTTTTTGATTCCTTTTATTGTAGTATATGTTATTTTTCAGCTGATTCCGTTGATCAGCACTATTTACAACAGTTTCTTTGAAAACTATATGTCAGGACTGACGCAGGTCGGACCGAATTTCGTCGGACTTGCAAACTATAAAAAGCTTTTCTCCGATGGAGATATCTGGATTTATACCAAAAACACCATGTTATTATGGATCATGTGTTTCATACCACAGATCATTTTGTCACTGGTACTTGGAGCATGGTTCTCTGATGTACGTCTCAGATTAAAAGGAACCCGTTTCTTTAAAACAGTCGTATATCTGCCAAACCTGATCATGGCATCTGCATTTTCCATGTTATTCTTTACATTGTTCTCCGATGGAGGACCCATCAACTCGATGCTGATGCAGATCGGATTTATTGATACACCGTACAAATTTTTATCCAATGCGGGCAGTGCAAGAGGGCTGATCGCGTTAATGAACTGTCTGATGTGGTTTGGTAATACAACGATCCTTTTAATGGCAGGTATGATGGGTATTGATACCTCTTTGTTTGAGGCAGCGGAAGTTGATGGTGCAACTTCTTCCCAGGTATTCTGGCAGATCACATTGCCATTGTTACGTCCGATTCTTGTATATGTGGTTATTACATCTCTGATCGGTGGTTTACAGTTATTCGATGTACCGCAGATCTTAACCAATGGAACCGGTGACCCGATGCGTTCTACCATGACGCTGATCATGTTCTTAAATAAACATCTCTACAGCAAGAACTATGGTATGGCTGGTGCATTGTCAGTTGTTCTGTTTATCATTACAGGTATCTTAAGCCTGGTAGTATTTAAGATAACCGGCAATGATAAGAGGAAGGGGTGAAGATCATGAATGAAAATCGTAATCTGAAAAAAGGTGTAGGAATTCATGCAAGAAGACTGATCGCATATATCGTACTGATCATTGTTTCCATATTGTGTCTGTTCTGGTTTTATGTACTGTTTATCAATGCAACCAGATCAAACGGTGAGTTACAGTCAGGTTTTACGCTGGTTCCGAGCAGCCATCTGTGGGAAAACTGGAAGAATTTGAGAAATGGAACGCTTCCGGTATGGAACGGTATGTTCAACAGTCTGATCGTTTCTTCGCTCAGTGCAGTACTCAGCGTATATTTTTCAACGATGACAGCTTATGCGATCCATGCATATGATTTCAAACTGAAAAAATACATTTATCCGTTTATTTTGATGATCATGATGATTCCGACACAGGTAACTGCACTTGGATTTATCAAACTTGTTTCCAACATGAACTTAGAGGATTCCTTTATACCTCTGATCGTGCCGACGATTGCGGCTCCGGTTACATTTTTCTATATGAAACAGTATATGGAGAGTACACTGCCGTTGTCACTGATCGAGGCAGCACGTATTGATGGTTCCGGTGAATTCCGTACCTTCAACTCCATCGTAATGCCGCTGATGAAACCGGCAATTGCCGTGCAGATGATCTTCACATTCGTAAGCAGCTGGAACAACTACTTCACACCGGCATTGATCTTACATGATGACAAGAAAAAAACACTGCCTATCTTAATCGCACAGCTGCGTGCGGCTGACTGGCTCAAGTTTGATATGGGGCAGGTATATGTGATGATCGCATTTTCCATCTTCCCGGTTATCATTGTATATCTGATCTTATCCAAACACATCGTACAGGGTGTTGCACTTGGAAGCGTAAAGGGTTAATAAACGGATTGCTGTACTACATAAAAATGAGACTGCCATATGGGTGGTCTCATTTTTTAACTCTTATTTTTGATGAAAATCTTTGACAATGTCACTGGTAAATAAGCCGGTTGTGTGCTATACTATTATCTATGATTAGTAGAAATAAAGGATCGGATGTGTTGGGGTACATGGGTGCAGACAAGAACGGACAGGCTGGATCTTTGTAAAATACACATAGAAATGGAGAGGAATATGACAGAGACAGGATTATGGATTTTTCTGATTTGTTTACTTGTAGTAGTCATCATAGCGACTGTGGTTGCAGTAGTGTCAGCAGTATCAGGTGCTACGGCAGCGATCGTGGATGATGAGGAATCAGAGGAAGAGTAGGAATACAGCAGGTATAAGAGAAAAGCCTCTTGTCAGTTTTGTATAGGTGTATAGCTGACAGGGGCTTTTTTGTGCACAGGATTCTGCCTTAATCAGCAATCTAAAAAAATATAAACTGGTACGAAAGTCTTGCAATCCATTTTGAAACAGGTAAACTAAATATATTGTGGCAAAATATTTGCTGCCAGGTGTTTATTACAAATGTCTTGCGTATTCAGGTGGAGGGACAAAAGAGAGTGTTGTCAAAATTAAGTGTGAAGAAACCGTATACTGTGATCGTAGGCGTGATCTTAGTCATTGTGTTAGGAGCCGTATCCCTAACCAAAATGACCACAGATCTACTGCCGGATATGAGTCTGCCATATGCCTTAGTCATTACGACGGATATGGGGGCAAGCCCGGAGAAAGTGGAATCCGATGTGACAGCACCTGTCGAGGCATCCATGGCGACGACTTCGAGCATCAAAAATGTGAGTTCTGCCTCCTACGATAATTATTCGATGGTGATCTTAGAGTATGAGCAGAATGCCAATATGGATTCGGTCATTATCGAGATCCAGCAGAAATTAGACCAGTTAGAGGGCAGTTTTCCGGATGGTGCCGGGAAGCCGATGATCATGCAGATCGACCCGGATATGATGCCTGTAATGGTGGCATCTGCCGATGTGGAAGGCATGACGCAGTCAGAGATTTCGGATTATGTGGAAAATGAACTTTCGCCGGTGCTTGAGAGTATCGACGGTGTGGCATCTGTTTCTACAACCGGAACTGTGGAAGAGAACATTCATGTCACATTAGATCAGGATAAAATCGATGCACTGAATCAGAAGATCCAGAGTAAGATCGAGGAACAGTTTACTGAACCGCAGGAACAGCTCGATCAGGCTGCCGAGCAGGTGGAGAGTGGACGCAGGCAGATGGAAAGCGGAAAAGATCAGCTTGCAAACCAGCTTGGACAGGCAGAAAATGAAGTGATCAATGGTAAGTCGCAGGCGTTTGTGGCAGAATCAGATCTGAGTCAGAATTATACAGTATTGAAAGCGACCGATGAGCTGATAAAGCGGGCAATCCCGGAACTCCAGAGTATTTATGAACAGGGAATGGGATTAAAAGCAGACATTGAACAGGCACAAAAAGAAGCCCAGATGAACAGTGACGATGGAAGCAGACGTATAGAAGAACTTTTAGAGGAGGCGAAGATTTCCGGAGATCAGGAACAGATCAATCAGATCCTTGCGATGACCGGGGAAAATCAGGAGAGCATTGCGGAAGCAGGAAAACGTCTGGAATTATTACAGGAAGAACTGTTAGAACTGAATACATCCTTAAATCAGCAGTGGGCAGATCAGTTAGCAGCGTTAAATGTGAGTCTTAGTTCGATCGATGATATTCCGCAGGTGATTACGCAGCTGTCACAAAAACAGGTTGAGATCCAAACAGCAATGGCAGCTCTGCAGACTGCACAGGAACAGGTTACAGATGGAAAAACTACCTTAGATGATGCGTATGTAACGTTAAACCGGATGGAGATCGACGGGATCTTAGAGATGAGTGAAGCGTCTGCACAGCTTGCGGTCGGGGAAGCCCGGTTAGAGCAGGGACAGGAAAAATTAGAAGAGTCAAAACAGAGTGCAACTTGAGTCTGCGGATCTGAATCAGATCCTTGTCGGTGGAAACATTAGGCCAAATTCTGACAGCACAGAATTTTTTCCATGCCGGCAGGTTATGTCAATGAAAATAAGAAACAGTATTTAGTGCGTGTTCGGCGACGAGGTTTCATCCGTGGAAGAACTAAAAGATCTTGTGCTTGTGGATGTAGGACTGGATGGAATCGAGCCAATCCGCTTATCGGATGTTGCAGAAACAGAAGTGGTGGACGATACGGGAGATTCCTATTCCAAGGTAAACGGAAATCCTGCGATTATGCTTTCCATTGAGAAGCAGACCGGGTACTCTACCGGGGATGTAACAAAACGGATCAAAACCAGATTTGAATTACTGGAAAAAGAAAATGACAAACTTCACATGACGATTTTGATGAATCAGGGAGTTTACATTGATACCATTGTGGAGTCAGTCATGGAAAATATGATTGTAGGTGCAATTCTTGCCGTACTTATTCTGATTCTGTTTTTAAAGGATATCAAACCGACACTGGTGATCGCGTGTTCTATCCCGCTCAGTGTGGTTTTTGCGATCGTTTTGATGTATTTTACCGGAATATCGTTAAATATCATTTCACTGTCCGGTTTGGCGCTCGGTGTCGGCATGCTCGTGGATAACTCGATCGTCGTGATCGAAAACATTTACCGTCTCAGAAATCAGGGATTTTTCGATCCGGAAGGCAGCAGTTGAAGGAGCAGGACAGGTGGCAGGAGCGATCTTTGCATCCACGCTCACAACGGTCTGTGTGTTTGCGCCGATCATTTTTACGGAGGGTATCACAAGGCAGCTGTTTGTGGATATTGCACTCACGATCGCCTATACGTTAGCGGCAAGTCTGATTGTGGCGCTGACGTTTGTACCGATGATGGCATCCGGTGCGCTGAAGAATACCAGGGAAATCAAACATCCGTGGTTTGACCGCATTTTAGATGGATATGAAAAAGTTCTGCGTGTGGCACTGCGGTTTAAACCAATCGTACTGATCTGTGTGGTAGTTTTTCTGGTGGCAAGTGTGACGCTTTCCGTTTCCAAAGGATTTACCTTTATGGACATGAATATGGAGACAGAACAGCTCACGGTCACGGTTTCAGCGAAAGAGGATGAAAAGCTGACGTTTGAGGAATTGACGGAGCGCGCGGATGAAGTGGTGGATAAGATATCCGGCATTTCCGGTGTGGATTCGATCGGAGCCATGGCAGGCGGCGGTGGAATTATGTCGATGGGAGGCAGTACGGACAGTGTGACCATGTATGTGCTCATTGATGATTCCGGGGTAACAGGCAGTGAGATCATTACTTCGATACAGGCACTGACCGCAGATCTTGCCTGCGACGTGAATACGGACAGTTCTGCGTCGGATATGAGTTCCTTTTTCGGAAGCGGTATTTCCGTGCGGGTCAGCGGAAAAGATTTAGATAAGCTGCAGAAACTCGCAGGGCAGATCGCAGAAGTCGTGGAAAAGACGGAGGGCACTGTAGATGTGGACGATGGTCTTGGAGATACGACACCGTCTTTCACGGTAAAAGTGGACAAAGAAAAAGCTGCAAAATATGGCATGACAACAGCGCAGGTGTATCAGCTTGTCTATAAACAGCTTGCATCGAATACGTCATCCACAACGATCTCGACGGATTTAAAAGACTATAAAGTATATGTGCAGAGCGGGGAACAGGCGGATGTCACGCTTTCCGATATCCGTAAGCTGACATTCCCTTATACAGACCGTATCAGCGGAGAGACAAAAGACATTCCACTGAAAGATATCGCAGAGTTTGAGGAGGGGGAGTCCTTAAATGTGATAAACAGAAGCTCCCAGACACGCTATATCAGCGTGACAGCCGGTGTGGATGACGACCACAATGTGACGCTGGTAAGTAACCAGATCCAGAAAGAATTAGATAAGATCAAGCTGCCGGATGGATATGAGATCTCTATGACCGGGGAGGATGAGACGATCCGGGATGCGATGAACCAGTTGTATCTGATGCTGATCTTAGCGGTGGTATTTATTTATCTTATCATGGTTGCACAGTTCCAGTCATTTTTGTCGCCTTTTATTATTATGTTTACGATTCCGCTTGCATTTACGGGAGGTTTCTTTGCTCTGTTTGTGACAGACAATGAAGTCGGCGTGGTATCCATGATCGGATTTGTCATGTTAGCGGGTGTCATCGTCAATAACGGAATCGTGTTAGTCGATTATATCAATCAGCTGAGAAGAGAGGGCATGGATAAAAAGGAGGCGATTGTCACAGCCGGAAGAACGAGACTGCGCCCGATCTTAATGACGGCACTGACCACGATCCTTGCAATGTCCACGATGGCGATGGGACTTGGAAGCGGTTCAGAGATGATGCAGCCGATGGCGATCGTGACAGAGGGCGGTATGCTATATGGAACGCTGCTGACACTGATCGTGGTGCCATGTATCTATGATCTGTTTACGAGGAACAAGAGTATGGTGGAGGAAGAGATCTAAAAAAACAGTTGACAAACCCCGCGTCCCCTCGTATGATAAAAACAGCAAAAAACAAAGGTTGTGAGAAAGAGGAGTACACATAAACTCTTTGCAGAGAGGGAAGTTCACCGGCTGAAAGACATCCCAGAGAAAGATATGTGGAAGGTAGCTTTTGAACCGGAATGCTGAGAAAGCATAGCTGTATGACAGGATATAAGAACAGGCATTGCAGATATGCACAGGTATTCACGACTCATCCACGTTACAGGATGACCGGTCAGATATGGAACTGGCTGGACATGAGCACCAACAAAGGTGGTACCGCGATCATATTCGCCCTTTGTATTCCGTATGGAATACGAAGGGCTTTTTTTAATTCATAGGAAATATGTCCTGTGAATCAAAACCGCCTATCTATCAGAACTAAAAAAAGGAGAACAGATTATGTGTCAGAATTGCAGCAAAGAATTAGCAAAGACCTACGATCCAAAAAGCATTGAAGACCGTTTATACAAAAAATGGGAAGACAACGGCTATTTCCACGCCGAAGTTGACCGCAGCAAAAAGCCGTTTACCATCGTGATGCCGCCGCCAAACATCACAGGACAGCTTCACATGGGACATGCCCTCGACAACACCATGCAGGATATTTTAACACGTTATAAGAGAATGCAGGGTTACAACGCATTATGGCAGCCGGGTACAGACCACGCTTCCATCGCAACAGAAGTGAAAGTAATCGAGAACCTGAAAAAACAGGGCATCGACAAGCGTGATCTTGGAAGAGAAGGATTCTTAGAAAAATGCTGGGAGTGGCGTGACGAGTACGGCAGCCGCATCATCAACCAGTTAAAGAAAATGGGATCTTCCGCAGACTGGGAGAGAGAGCGTTTTACGATGGACAAGGGCTGCTCTGAGGCAGTACTTGAGGTATTTGTAAAATTATATGAAAAAGGGCTGATCTACAAAGGTTCCCGTATCGTCAACTGGTGTCCGGTATGTAAGACTTCCATCTCAGATGCCGAGGTAGAGCACGAAGAGCAGGACGGATTCTTCTGGCACATCAACTATCCGGTTGTCGGCGAAGAGGGAAGATTTGTTGAGATCGCAACGACAAGACCGGAGACATTGTTTGGTGATACTGCAGTTGCAGTGAACCCGGACGACGACCGCTACAAAGACATTGTCGGAAAGATGTTAAAACTTCCGATGACAGACCGCGAGATCCCGGTGATCGCAGACGCTTATGTTGACAAAGAGTTCGGAACCGGATGTGTAAAGATCACACCGGCACATGACCCGAACGACTTTGAGGTTGGAAAACGTCACAACTTAGAGGAGATCACCGTCATCAACGACGATGCAACAATGAACCATTATGCCGGAAAATATGAGGGCATGGACCGCTACGAGTGCAGAAAAGCACTGGTGGAGGATCTTGAAAAACAGGGACTGCTTGTAAAAGTAGAGCCGCATTCCCACAACGTAGGAACCCATGACCGCTGCGGCACAACCGTTGAGCCGATGGTAAAACAGCAGTGGTTTGTAAAGATGGACGAACTGATCAAACCGGCTGTGGAAGCAGTGAAAAACGGAGACATCCAGTTACTTCCAAAACGTATGGAGAAAACATACTTTAACTGGACTGACAATATCCGTGACTGGTGTATTTCCAGACAGCTCTGGTGGGGACACCGCATCCCGGCTTATTACTGCCCGGACTGCGGTGAGATGGTGGTAGCAAAGACTGCACCGGAGAAATGTCCGAAATGTGGATGTGACCACATGGAGCAGGATCCGGATACCTTAGATACCTGGTTCTCATCCGCACTCTGGCCGTTCTCCACATTAGGCTGGCCGGATAAGACAGAAGATCTGGATTACTTCTATCCGACCGATGTACTGGTAACCGGATATGATATCATTTTCTTCTGGGTAATCAGAATGATTTTCTCAGGCTATGAGCAGATGGGCAAAGCACCGTTCCATACCGTATTGTTCCACGGACTGGTTCGTGATTCCCAGGGACGCAAGATGAGTAAATCTTTAGGAAACGGTATTGATCCGCTCGAAGTAATCGATAAATACGGCGCAGATGCACTCCGTCTGACACTGATCACCGGAAATGCACCGGGAAATGATATGCGTTTCTACTGGGAGCGTGTTGAGGCATCCAGAAACTTTGCCAACAAAGTATGGAATGCATCCCGTTTCATCATGATGAACCTTGAGGGAAGCGAGATCAAGGAGCCGTCACTGGATGAGTTAAAACCGGCAGATAAGTGGATCTTATCCAAGGTAAACACACTTGCAAAAGACGTGACAGAAAATATGGATAAGTACGAGATGGGAATCGCTGTACAGAAAGTTTATGATTTCATCTGGGATGAATTCTGTGACTGGTACATTGAGATCACTAAGACTCGTACTTATAATAAAGAAAATGATCCGGCATCTGCAAACGCAGCATTCTGGACATTAAAGACCGTACTGACAGAGGCATTAAAACTGCTTCATCCGTTCATGCCGTTTATCACAGAAGAGATTTTCTGCACACTGCATCCGGAAGAAGACACGATCATGCTTGCAAAATGGCCGGAGTACCGTGCTGACTGGAATTTCCCGGCAGAGGAAGAAATGTTAGAGCACTGCAAGGATCTGGTAAAAGGTGTCCGTAATGTGCGCACAGAGATGGATGTTCCGCCATCAAGAAAAGCGAAAATCTTTATTGTTGCTGAAGATGCCGCTTTGCGTGATTCCTTTGAACTGACCAAAGAGGCTTATGCAAACCTTGCCGGAGCAAGTGAGGTCATGGTGCAGCAGGATAAGACAGGCATCGGGGAGGATGCAGTATCTGTTGTGATCCCTGGCGCTACACTGTATCTGCCATTAGAAGATCTGGTTGATTTCGAGAAAGAAAAAGAGCGTCTGTTAAAAGAGCAGGCACGTTTAGAGAAAGAGCTTGCACGTTCTAAGGGAATGCTTTCGAATGAAAAATTCTTAAGCAAAGCACCGGAAGCAAAAGTGCAGGAAGAGAAGGACAAACTTGCCGGATACGAACAGATGATGGAGCAGGTCAAAGAACGTTTGGCACAGATGTCAAAATAATTGCAAGATAATGAGCGCAAGAACGGCGAATTGTATCATGTGCTGATTTTGCACATGATATAATAAGACTGCCGAGCGAAGCTCGTGTAGATCATGATCATGAAGCATTGCTTCATGATATAATAAGAAGGAGCTATGCACGATGGGTATCATCTTTACTGGTCAGCCGGTAAAGTGGTGCCTGCCTTGTATAGCTCTTTTTGGTAAAATAGCACCAAAAAGGATGCGTTGTGTTAAAGAATTTACTTGAAAAAGCATAAAAATACTAGTATTATATAAGATAAGGAATATTCTACGTTACTATATATACATACATCAGAAAGAATTGGGGAGCACGCCTATGGTAACAGAAGAAAAACCAATCGTACGGATGACGGCAGATAGCATGGAAGCGTATGTTATGCTTATAACACCAGACGATGGGGGAGAATATACAATTGAATCATTGCAGAAAGCATTGGATGACAGAGGTGTCAAGTACGGAATAGATGAAGCAGCGTTGACGGAGCTGATTGATGAAAAAAAAATATGGTGTGGAGACGTTAGTTGCGCAGGGAACAGAGCCGGTAGACGGAAAAGACGGTTATTATGATTACAATTTTAACTGCAACTTTGATAAAAACCGTTGATGCGGCCGGATGGAACCGTGGATTACTGGTCTGTAAAGTCGATAGAGTCTGTGGTGCAGGATCAGGTGATCGCGGAGTACCATCCTTGTGTGGAGGGAATGGACGGCAAGACAGTCACTGGAAAGCCGATACCTGCAAAGCGGGGAAGAGAACAGCTTCCACTGAAAGGAAAAGGATTTGAACGCAAGGATGATAATACCTATGTTGCGCTGATGAGTGGTAAGATCGAGACACAGAATGACAGGGTTGTGATCCTTCCGGTACATGAATTGTCCGGCAATGCAGATCTTTCCAGTGGCAACATTGATTTTCATGGTGATGTTGTGATCCACGGAAGCGTGGAAAGCGGCGTTATAGTAAAAGCAAGCGGTACGATCACAGTGGATGGAATCGTCGAGGCATGTACTTTAGAGGCAGGGAAAGATATTATTTTAAGAAGTGGAATGCTCGGTGGAAATAAGGCATCAGTAAAGACAAAAGGCAGTATTACCGCAAAGTTTTTTGAATTTACCCGTATTGAATGTGCAGGCGATATCCGTGCAGATGTGTTGATGGATTGTCAGGTACAGTGCTTTGGAAAGATCATCATGAATGGAAAACGCGGAAGCATCATCGGTGGCCTTACACATGGAGTGTGTGGAATCGAGGTTACGACATTAGGAAATGATGCCGAGAAAAAGACCGTTATTATGGCTGGTGCAAGTCCGGAAGGATATGCAAAACTCAGACAGTTAGAAAAGACGATTCAGGAGTTGAGTCAGGGATTGGCACAGATTGAAGAGGGGCTGCGCAAGTTTGAAGAGCTGGAAAAAGCGCGTGGAGTCAGCTACAAAGACGATCCGAGGCGAGTGACATTGCTCCGTATCAAGATCCGTGATACTGCGACATTAGCACACAGCAAAGAAGAGGCAAAGCAGCTGCGCAATCTGATCGAGAGTGCGAGCGGTGCATGTGTTACCGTTTTGCGGGGGACTTATCCGGGAGCTGTGATCCAGATCGAGGATACCAAGCTGCTTGTACAGAATTATGTAAAAGCAGCTGAGTTTTACAAGCTGCAGGATAAGATCAAGACGAGAGAATGCTCATAAAACTGCTGTCGAATATGGCAGAAGTTTTACGAAAAACTTAATATAAATTTACTTGATTATTGTCACCACTATATTATAATATAGTGGTGATTCTTTTTGCCCTTAATTATGTGGTGGAGAGAAGAATCTTAAAATAGATGTTTGCCATAAACAAATGGCAGAAAAGGACAGGTCGATTATGATTAATTTTGAAGAAGAATTAAAGAATTTTAAACCGAGCTTAGAGGTAGAAGAGGCAGAACAGGCAATATATAATCATGAATTAACAGATATGACAGATGTTTTAAAAGAGATGATGCAGGAGTTAAAACATAATATGTAAGACATCTTTTGGAAAAGTCGAATGTAAATTCATGAAGTGAGGGAAAGAATGAAGTGCTATAATTGTGGAGCAAAGCTTGGAAGGGAAAATATCTGCCCTGAATGCGGCGTAAATGTAAAAATATATAAAAAAATTGTCATGGCATCCAATGAATATTACAATGATGCACTGGCAAAGGCGAGTGTCCGTGATCTTTCAGGAGCAATAGAAAGCTTGAAAACAAGCCTGAAATTCAATAAATTAAATATAGATGCAAGAAATCTGCTGGGACTCATCTACTTTGAGATGGGCGAAGTGGTGGAGGCATTGACAGAGTGGGTCATCAGTAAGAACTATCAGCCTGCTGAGAATGCCGCAAGCCGTTATCTGGATGAAATACAGAATAACAGATCAAGACTTGAGACAATCAATCAGACCATTAAAAAATACAATCAGGCGTTATTGTACTGCAGACAGGACAGCCGTGATCTTGCGATTATCCAGTTGAAAAAGGTACTGTCACTGAACCCGAAATTAGTCAGTGGACATCAGCTTTTAGCATTGCTCTATATTCAGGAGGGCAAATATGATCTTGCCAAGAAGTCTTTGCGCAACGCCGGAAAGATTGATGCAAATAACACGATCACACTTCGTTATTTAAAAGAAGTGAATGCAGGATTAAAGGAGAATACGCCGGGTAAGAAACAGAAGGAGGAACAGATTTCCTACCAGAGCGGCAATGAGACGATTATCCAGCCGAAGTATTTAAAGGACAATTCCGCAATGAGTACGATTCTTAATATGGTCATCGGTATCGCAATCGGTGCGGCAATTACCGGATTTCTGGTTGTACCGGGTGTGCGCCGTCAGGTGCAGAATGATGCCAAAGCGCAGGTGCTCGATGCGAATAACACTGTTTCGTCCAAGAATCAGGAGATCAGTACACTGCAGAAGCAGATTGATGATCTGACGAGCCAGATCACTGAGGTCAAGGACAGCGCAGAAGGTTCCGAGAATAAGATCAGCACATATGACCAGTTATTATCCGCATATGCATCCTATTCGGATGGAGATATTGAGGCAGCAGGCAATGCGCTTGGCAATGTCAATGAGGAATACTTAAGTGACAGCGCAAAGAGTGTTTATGAGACGATTAATGCGCAGGTCAATGCTGATTATCTGGAGTCCTTATATAATCAGGGATACAGCGATTATAACAGTCAGAAATTTGAGGAATCCATCACCAGCTTGCAAAAAGTTGTGGACATGGAGGAAACCTACAAAGATGGATATGCACTGTACTATTTAGCACAGGCTTACCGTAAGAATAATGATCTTGAAACGGCAAAGACTTACTATCAGAAGATCGTAGAACTGTATCCGGGTACAGAGCGCGCGGCGAATGCACAGAATTACATCAATATTGAAGAGTAAAAATCATTAAAAAAATTAAATAAAGATGATACAAAAGACGTCTAAGTGATATTAGGCGTCTTTTTTTATTCATAGGGTATTGAAAGCAAAAGGTGACTTTTAAACCAATTAAAAAAGTAACAGGAAAGGAGCATTTATGGAAGAAAAGTATCAGTTAAAAGAAGGATGTCTGACGATACAGATGCCAAAAGAGTTAGATCATCATGAGGCGGGCAGGCTTAAGATGGAGGCAGATTTTCTGATCGGGGCATATCATGTCAGACGGCTTGTGTTTGATTTTCGGGAAACAGAGTTTATGGACAGTTCCGGGATCGGTGTGATCATTGGAAGATGCAAGAGCATGGGGTTTTCCGGCGGCGAAGTGGCAGCAACCAATATGAATGAGCGCGTAAAAAAGATTTTTATGGTGTCAGGCCTGCAAAAGCTGATCCGGGTCGATACGGTATAAAAATAGACACATGTAATTGACTTGGGAATGGGGCAGGCAGGGAATATCCGCCAGGAAAAGAGGAAATCAGCGAATTTACGCAAACAGTTGAAATAGACCAGACAAGGGAATGTCCGGTAAGAGAAATGGGATATGTGGGATTTTTGGAAGAAAATAAGAATAAAAAGAGGAAATGGAGAATCGATATGCAGGCAGATCAGATTAATGAAAACGAAATGAAACTGGAATTTGATGCGCGGTCCGTGAATGAAGGATTTGCCAGAATGGCGGTGGCTGCGTTTGTGGCGGAATTAAACCCGACACTGGATGAGATTTCTGACATTAAGACAGCAGTTTCAGAGGCAGTAACAAATGCGATCATCCACGGGTATGACAGTCCGGAGGAGAAGGTGGAGGTGTCCTGTAAACTGTGCGGAAACCATGCAGAGATCACAGTGAAAGATCATGGTCACGGGATTGCGGATGTACAAAAAGCCATGGAACCTTTTTTTACGACGAGACCGGAACTGGAGCGTTCCGGCATGGGATTTGCTTTTATGGAAGCATTTATGGATGAAGTCGAGGTACATTCAGCACCCGGAAAAGGAACAACTGTTACGATGAAAAAAAAGATCGGTGCAGGGATGGGCGTCTGATATGGAGGGTTTTAAGGAACTGATGCAGCAGGCACATGGAGGAGATAAAGGTGCAAGGGATACGCTGATTGCAGGAAATCTGGGACTGGTACATACTATCGCAAACCGGTTTGAACACCGGGGACATGAGAGGGAAGAATTGTTTCAGATTGGATGTATTGGATTGATGAAGGCGGTTGATAAATTTGATCTCTCGTTAAATCTTGCATTTTCCACTTATGCAGTTCCGGTGATCATGGGGGAAATCCGCAGATTTTTAAGAGATGACGGTATGGTAAAAGTAAGCCGGACATTAAAAGAAAACGCTTATAAGGCAGGGAGGGCAAAGGAAGAACTGTGGGGGGAACTTGGAAGAGAACCGGGATTGCTTGAGATCGCAGAGCGGACAGGGTTGAGCAGCGGTGAGATCATTATGGCAATGGAGTCGGCAAGAGATGTGGAATCCATCTATCAGCCGGTCTATGAGAAAGACGGGGACGAGTTACTGATGGTCGATCAGTTGTGTGAAAAGGAAGAAAACGGAAAGGATGAACCGGAAAAAGAGGCAGTATTAAACCGGATGGTGATCGAGCAGCTCATGGAACTGCTGGATGAGCGGGAACAGAATCTCATCCGGTGCCGTTATTTTGAAAACAGGACACAGAGTGAAACAGCAAAAGAACTGGGAATGACACAGGTGCAGGTCAGCAGGCTTGAAAAAAAGATTCTGTTGTGTCTCAGAAAAAATTTAGGATCGTGTGATTCGTGATGTATCCGGTTGATTTTCCCAGATAAACATGTTAAATTTTATAAAATGCACAGGATTGTGTGCAGCAAAGCTGTGTAAAGTGGAAAACGGCATGAAAAAATAAGAATTTTGTGAAAAATAAGACTTTTGTACAAAAGAGAGGATTGACATGAAATACGAAAATTACATATTTGATTTATATGGAACTCTGGTGGATATCCACACAGATGAAGAAAAAACAGAACTCTGGGAGAAACTGGCGCAGTTTTACGGTTATTATGGTGCGGTTTATACTGCAGAGGAACTGAAAAACGCGTATGCGTGCCTCACGGGGCAGAAAGAGGATGCATTGCGGCAGGAGATGGGATCTGATGCAGCCATGAAAAAAGACGATGCACATGAAGCACATCCAGAGATCGAGATCGAGGAGGTTTTTCTTTCATTGTTTCAGAAAAAAGGGGTACAGGCAGACATAGAACTTGCCATTCATGCTGGACAGTTTTTCCGGATCCTTTCCACAGAATATATCAGACTTTATGACGGGGCAAAGGAACTTCTTGCGGCATTGCGTGAAACAGGAAAAAAAGTATATCTGCTTTCGAATGCACAGCGTATTTTTACGGCGTATGAATTGAAACTTCTGGGACTGGAGCCTTATTTTGATGATATCTTTCTGTCATCCTCGTGCAAAGTGAAAAAGCCGGATACGCGTTTCTTTCATCTTTTGCTGGATAAACATCACATTTTGCCGGAAGAGAGTATTATGATCGGAAACGATGCGGTCAGTGATATCAAAGGAGCAAAAGAGGTCGGACTGCATACATTCTACATTCATTCAAATATTTCACCGGACACAGAGAAGAAACCGGACGCAGATCATGTGCTGATGCAGATGGATCTGGCAAAAGTGCGGCAGATCCTGATTTCTGATTAATGTGACAGAAAAAAATGCCGATACATTTATAAAGGAATCGATTTTCACGGATGCAATAAATGGGGAATGAGTTTATGAATTTATCGATCAATGCAAACGGTTTTTCAAATGTACAGAATACAGCGGCAGGGCACAAAGCAGAGCAGGCAAATAAACAGGGAAAAAGCGCATTTTTTGCGGGAAGTCCGGTACTGACAACAAAAAATCAGATCGAACAGCGAAAAAAGATGGCACAGAAAAGTGCCTTAAAACTGGTGAAAGATGCGTGGGATAACGACCAGGCTGTGGAAAAAACGGTCGCATCGCAAAGACAACGCTATGCGGAATTAGACGCACAGCGGACGGAGGCAAAGAAGGCACTTGCCGGTTATGAAGACCAGGAAAAACATTGAAGGAACAGTGCAACGTAGCAGATGATTCCAAAGAACAGCAGGATTTAAACCTGTTGGAAAAGAGACAGGAATACAGGCGCGGTGTGGGTGAGAAACTGACTAGGGATGAGTGGAAAAAGTTAAATGAGATCGATAAGCAGCCACTCACAGAGTACCAGAAACGGGCACTTGAGATCCATGCCCAGGCGGTAGAAGAAAAGGTTACGATCCGCGATACAACCAGTGGAATGCAGGCTGCCGTCGGCAATGTGAAGCGTATTATGATCGAAATGTGGACCGTGCAAAGGAAAAAACAGCAGAGACATGAGGCACCGGATATGAAGTTAGATGAGATGCTGACACTCACGACAGAACATAAGCAGATGAACGGTGTGGAGCAGGGACTTGATGACATTAAAAGCAGCATGAAGGTTTTAGAGGCAGATTTAAAAGGAATCAAGGTTGACAAGGAGGTCTAGTACCGGTTATGGCAAAATACGAAAAAACAGAACGTCTCGAAAAAGTACCGATGGAGTATTTGTGGGAGGGACTTGTTTTATCAGATAATCTTTACAATTATAATGGAAGCGTACTTTTAGTGCCAAGCGGAGAAGTTATCACGAAGAGCAAACTTGATAAACTGATCAATTTCAGTGATGGCAACAATTATATTACAACATTCCGCGGATCTTATGAGTATATCATGAAGGGAAAAGACCGTCCGGCTGAAATACAGCAGAAAATGTTGGAAAACAGGACCGGGTATACAGAACTGCGCAAAGGCATCGACCATGTGCTTCAGATGAGTAAAAATGCGATGTTTGTCAATCATGCTGAAGTGGAAGGCATGATGGAGAAAGTATATGGCAGAATGGTATCCGTGGATGCGGGGGAGATTTTCCAGTGTATTACCGTGCCAAGACCGGTTGACGAGGCATTACAGAGACATTCCCTAAACGTTGCACTTTTAAACGGGATTATGGGACAGTGGTTAGGACTCGATGAAAAAGATATCCGGAGTCTGATTTTAACAGGTGTGCTGCATGATATCGGAAAGACGAAGATCCCGGAAGAAATATTAAATGCACCGCGGAAACTGACACCGGAAGAATTTGAGGTTATGAAAAGACATCCGCTATATTCTTTTGAACTGCTTGGGGATGATATCAGCGAGGATGTACGCTATGCAGTACGCTGGCATCATGAAAAGCTGGATGGAAAAGGTTATCCGGACGGCTTAAAGGCAGAATCTATTTCTTATTTTGCAAGGATTACAACGATTTCTGATATTTATGATGCGATGCTTTCTGCACGCAGTTACAAAAAAGAGAAGATTCCGTTTGATGTACTGCAATGGTTTGTAACCGAGGGCAGCAAAGGAATTGACCAGAATCTTCTCAATATATTTATCAAAAATATGGTAAAAGTATACAGACAACAGCAGGTCATCATGTCAGACGGCAGGGAAGGGTGCGTGGAATATATCCCATTAAACGATATGGATCATCCGATCGTTTCTGTCGGAGAAGAAGTGAGACAGGTGGATGAAGACTGGTACTGCGTACATATGGTTTAAGATTCTAAAGGATTTTCGCAGAGGGTAAAATGATTGCGCTCCGTTGTAAGGAGACCCTCCCGCTGCATTTTTGAGAGTTCTGCAGAAAGTGCACTGCGGTCTACATTCAGGTAGTCTGCGAGCTGCTGTCTGTTAAACGGAATTGTAAAATCAAGACTGTTTGCGGCAGCAGACTGCGCAGACAGATAAGAGAGCAGCCGCCCGCGGATTGACTTTGGTGTGGTGTGGAAGATTCTGCGCGAAAGCAGCAGATTTTTCCGTGCCGAAATAAAAACAAATTGTGGATCAGGCGGTTGTGATGTGTGCAGCTGTTTGTGCAGGTGGTAAGCAGCCGTCCTATATTTAAAAATAACACTTCGGTCTTTGCAGCCGCAGAGACCACATTGACCATCAGAGGTTCTTTTAACAGACTCGCATAAGTTTCGGCGAAGAAAAAGCCGGGAGTTATGTCATCTAGTACACTGTGATTTCCCCAGACATCATCACTTTCAATCTGAACATTTCCGGAGAGCACCAGTCCCATCGAATGTACACATTCTCCGGCATGATAGATGATCTCACCTTTTCCGTAGCTTCTTGTGACTGCACCGAGGCAGGAGAGCATTTCTTTGATTTCTTCCGGCGATTCGCCCGAAAACAGCATTGTCTGACTTAAAAACTGATAATCCATAAAGAAAACCTTCTTTTTCAAAAATTTTAAAAATGTTGTTATGACAACATACTTTTGAAGAAAATTCTAGTATAGTGTACGAGTAATGTCAAGGGCACAGATGACAGGATGAGTAGCCTGAATCTGTGAACAGTAACCTGTGAACAGAACGAAAGAAATGGAAGCGGAAAACAGGAGGAATTCATATGGTACGCAGAGTGATCCAGATAGACGAAGAAAAATGTAACGGTTGTGGAATTTGTGCGGAGGCATGCCACGAGGGCGCGATGCGGCATCGTGGACGGAAGGCAAAACTGCTCCGTGATGATTATTGTGACGGACTTGGCGACTGTCTGCCAAACTGTCCGGTCGGAGCGATCTCTTTTATCGAGCGTGAGGCAGCAGCTTATGATGAGGCAGCCGTACAGGAAAATAAAAAGAAAAAAATGCAGGCGATGGGACAGGCACCGGTTGGCGGATGCCCGGGTTCAAGAATGCGCCAGCTTGAAAGAAAACCTGCAGAAGAAAATCAGAATGCAGGTTCACCGGTCATCTCCCAATTGCGTCAGTGGCCGGTACAGATCAAACTTGCACCGGTCAATGCGCCTTATTTTGACGGGGCAAAACTTCTGATCGCGGCAGACTGTACCGCATACGCATACGGCAGTTTCCACCAGGATTTTATCCGTGGAAAAGTGACACTGATCGGATGCCCGAAATTAGATGACGTGGATTACAGTGAGAAGCTGACGGAGATCATCAGAAATAATGATATCAAGAGCGTGACGGTCGTTCGAATGGAAGTGCCTTGCTGTGGCGGACTGGAACATGCAGCAGTGACCGCATTAAAGAACAGTGGAAAATTCATTCCATGGAATGTTGTAACGATCTCAATTGACGGAAAAATTTTAGATTAAAAAGAAGGATAGTAGAAGGGAGAATCATATGTTTTGTTTTCAGTGTGAGCAGACAGTGGGATGCAGTGGATGTACAGGGGCAGCCGGCGTGTGTGGAAAGAAAAGCGTGACAGCGGATTTACAGGATGAACTGACAGGAGCACTTGTGGGACTTGCACATGCCTGCATGAATAATCCAAAGACAGAGCAGACAGACCGCATTATAATAGAAGGTTTATTCACAACGATCACGAATGTGAATTTTAATGATGAGACACTGCGTGAGATGATCGCCCGTGTCCGGGAAGAAAAAGGAAGAGTGGTGCCGGGATGTGCAGCCTGCATGTCACCGTGCGGCAATACCAGCGATTATGATATGAAGCGGATGTGGGAGGCAGATGAGGATATCCGTTCCTTAAAATCCCTGATCTTATTCGGAATCCGCGGTATGGCAGCATACGCTTATCATGCCATGGTACTCGGCTATACAAATGAGGAAGTAAACGACTTTTTCTACCGTGCATTATTTGCAGTCGGAGAAGATTTCGAGATGGAAGATCTGCTTCCACTCGTGCTTGAGACAGGAAAAGTAAACCTTACCTGCATGGAAATGTTAGACCGTGCCAACACAGAAACTTTTGGAACCCCGGTACCGACGGAAGTTCCTCTGATGGTGGAAAAGGGACCGTTTATCGTCATTACCGGTCATGACCTTTATGACTTAAAACTGTTGTTAGAGCAGACAAAAGATAAGGGAATCAACATTTATACCCACGGCGAGATGCTGCCGGCACATGCCTACCCGGAATTAAAGAAATACCCACATTTAAAAGGCAACTTTGGTACCGCATGGCAGAATCAGCAGAAGGAGTTTGCAAATATCCCTGCACCGGTTCTTTATACGACAAACTGTCTGATGCCGGTCAAAGAGAGTTATGCGGACCGCGTGTTTACAACGGAGGTAGTATCTTATCCTGAAATGGTTCACATCGGAGAGGATAAGGATTTTACACCGGTCATCAAAAAAGCGTTAGAGCTTGGCGGTTACAAAGAGGATACTGCATTTACCGGAATCAACGGTGGAACAAAGGTTATGACAGGATTTGGACACGGAACGGTACTCGGCGTGGCAGATCAGGTGATCGCAGCCGTAAAATCCGGTGATATCCGCCATTTCTTCCTGGTAGGAGGCTGTGATGGCGCCCGTGTGGGAAGAAATTATTATACAGAGTTTGTAAAACAGACGCCAAAGGATACCATGATCTTAACACTTGCATGTGGAAAATACCGCTTTAACGATCTTGATCTTGGAACGATCGGCGGATTGCCAAGAATCCTTGATATGGGACAGTGTAACGATGCTTACAGTGCGATCCGTGTTGCAGTAGCACTTGCCGAGGCATTTGAATGTGGAGTCAATGAACTGCCGCTTTCCATGGTTCTTTCCTGGTATGAGCAGAAAGCAGTCTGTATTTTACTGACACTGCTCCACCTTGGTATCAAAAATATAAAACTCGGACCGACACTGCCGGCATTTATCTCACCAAATATCCTGAATTATCTGGTAGAAAATTATGGAATCGCACCGATTGTGACACCGGAAGCAGATTTAGCAGAGATCCTTGGATAAATCAATAAAATGAATGTTTTGGGTTCCTTTCTGTCGCCCTGAATGAGAAAAGGGGGTGTGAAAAATGATTTTTTATTTTTCATACTTCCTTTTTCTGGTTAAATGAAAAAATATACTGTATATTGTCGAATTTTGAGTTATAATAGATAATAAGTTTGTATTCAGGCTTGTCAGGAATGAGAATATTGTTTTTATAAAAAAGCACGAAATGGGGAATGGTATGGAAAGAATCTGGAATTTTTTTGAAAATATGAATGAATATGTATATGTTGCAGATGCGGATACCCATGAACTGGTTTATATGAATAAAAAGATGAGAGATACTTATGGGATACATTCAAAAGAAGAACTTGCCGGCAAAAAATGTTATGAATTGCTTCAGAATTCAAGCCTGCCCTGTACGATCTGCAATAATGATGAACTGCAGGAGGGACAGTTTAAGGAGTGGCGGTATTTTAACCCGCTTTTAAATAAATACTTTAAAATTAAGGATACTGTTGTGGAGGACAATGGCAGACGATATAGAATAGAGATTGCTCTGAATATAAGTTCTCAGGAACATCAGAAAAATGTGGTACGCCGCTACGAAAAACTGGAAAAAATCGTTAATGAGGGACTGCGTCTTGCCCTTGGAACATCTTCTGCGGATAAATCGCTGGACATCATTCTGGAATATATAGGAAAGGCATTAGATGGAGAGAGGACATATATTTTTGAGCATAATGAGAATGGGTGCGATGACAACACTTACGAGTGGGTTGCAAATGGAATCAAGCCGGAGAAAGATAATTTACAGAACCTTCCACCAGAATTATGTGCCAACTGGTATCGGAATTTTCAAGAAGATAAAAACATTGTAATTGAAAATCTGGAGAACATCAGAGAGGAAGATTCGGAACAGTATAAGAATCTGAAACGTCAGGATATCCATTCACTGGTGGTTGTTCCACTTTATTGGGAGAAAAAGATCATTGGATTTTACGGAGTGGATAATCCACCGGCAGAATCATTAGATTATGTTTCCGATATGCTTCATATCATGGGATCTTTTATTGTTTCCTCCATTCGGAGAAGAAATCTGCTCCGTCAGTTAGAACGCATGAGTTATCGTGACCAGCTCACTCAGTTTGGCAATCGTTATGCGGTCGACTGGTTTGTGGAGCATGAGTGGAATGGGGAACAGATCGGTGTAGTGTACTGCGATATCACAGGGCTGAAAAAGGTCAATGATGAGCAGGGGCATGAAGCCGGAGATCGGTTGATCATCAGGGCATGTGAGTGCTTAGCGGGTGTATTTAAGGGGTATGGTCTGTATCGGATCGGCGGCGATGAATTTTTAGTACTTTGTCTTGGAATTGAGGAAAAAGACCTGAGGGAACACGTTGAGAAACTGCGCATGGATATGAAAGAACATCAGGTTACGATGGCGGTTGGCATGATATGGAAAGAACGCGGTCCTAAGGATATCGATCTGCTTTTAAACGAATCGGAGCGCCTGATGTATGAGGATAAAGACCGGTATTATAAGGAACACGGATTGAAACGGCGCAGATAAATCCTTGTATTGCAGAATTAAATGTTATATTTCCTTCATGCTGGTCTCCTTCTGTTTATTCCCGGTAAATCTGTGCAAACCGGAAATTTCTGATGAATAACATGGTGCAGGATCGTTTTCGATTATTATATTTTACTGTGAGATTGTGATATTAGCAATAGTGAAATGGGGCAGAGAAGAGTTGAAAAGGCAGACGGATAAGAAACAAAGATAAAATAGTAAAAATAGAATAGAACAAAGAAAGAATATGGAGATAAAACAGAAAGGAATAAACAATGAATGTAAATCCTATAACAAGATTGGATTATCCAGATCTGGACGTGATCCGCGTAGAAGACACCTATTATATGGTATCCACAACCATGCACTTTATGCCGGGCTGTGAGATTCTGCAGTCTTTTGATCTGGTGCACTGGGAGCATGTGACTTATGTCTATGAGACG